>Ga0181421_1000080_pt1 | contig 23774 bp, 31 predicted proteins | sample 44SPOviralmetaG_FD_130146 | JGI IMG/M metagenome (GOLD analysis project Ga0181421, IMG submission 130146) | Marine viral communities from the oligotrophic San Pedro Time Series (SPOT) site, San Pedro Channel, CA, USA - 44 SPOT_SRF_2013-06-19 | ecosystem: Environmental > Aquatic > Marine > Strait...
CGGGGTACACAAGAGGTAAGAGCTAAGATGCTTAGTGAAAAGGATAAGTACATTGGTAAAATGCTCACGGTTCAGTATCAAAACTTGACAAGCACTGGGGTTCCAAGATTTCCAGTTGGAATAACTGTTAGGGATTATGAATAAAACATTGAATTTCTGTACATTTTTACGTTGAATGTTTCACCTTCGCGAGTGAGTACTTCAACCTGTTCACCGCCATAGAACTCCTGGCAACCTATATCCTCAGTGCAATCCCTGTTCTGATGATATATAGGCAGGGGGTATATCTGTTCACCTGAAGTGGTTGTGTAGTAATTGTACCTATCATTGTATCCGTATGAGTGTTTACCCCATAAAGGGAGAGTTTGACCCTGTGAACCTAACAATAAACCCATCTGTTGGTAGTTGGGTGGTTTGTATGTTTTATATGGTGGTGGGCGATACTCTGGAGAACGGCTAACTCGCTGTGGTTCTTGTACAACGGGGACGAACACTTTCTCTGTTTGAGTCTCTGTAATAACTTTAACATCTGGTGGTTTCATAGCAAGGAATAATATAACAAATATCAATATTACTAAACCAATTAGAGAAGAATATCTTTTCATTTATATATACTTATGATATTTGTTGGAGTAGATATAGGATATTACAATTTGGGTTTGGTGCAGTGTCAAATGGATCCTTTTGAAGTTACGTGGGCTAAAAAAATTGACATTACAATTTATACACATGATACTGTTCCATTCTGTGAATGTCAATTGCACCACACTCACGAAATGGGTGACTATGTCTTGCACTTTATACAGGAGCACAGATGGGTGTTTGACAGTGCTGACAAGATCTTTATTGAAAGACAACCACCAGGTGGTTTTGGGGCTATTGAGACCCTGTTGTTTGTAACCTTCCGTGAAAAGGTTGAACTTATAAACCCAACCAGTATGCACAAACACTTCATGATAGGTCATCTTGATTATGAGCGTAGAAAGGAGGAAACCATAAAGATTGCTACACCCTTTATAGGACATCTTCAGAATTTCAAAGACACACCCCGAAAGCATGACATGGCAGATGCAGTATGTATGTGTCTTTTCAAGATTCCTAAACCGAAAAGACAAGTGAGGGAACCTGTAAAAGATTTTAATGTATATAGATATAAATGAACAATAAGGCACTTATTGCGTTTGGGGTAATTTTATTACTTGTAGTAATAGCACTACTTGTATATTTCTTGTTTTTCAAGAAAAGTGATGATGGGTTTTTTCAGTTTGTACTGAGTGGGTTGGGTGTAAAAATGGAACAAACTAAACCAACTACAGAAAAATACACTATGAGGGTACTTGAAGATATACAAAAGGAAGATTATGATAATAATATTGATTATCTAAATAATTTTATTGATTTTAACATAAATTGGAAAAATCCAGATACTACTCTTCTAAATGAAAAGGTTGGATATTTGAGACTTGAAAGAACAATGAGCACAGGAGAAGTAATTAATTACTATATCATTAATCAAGATTTGACATATGCAGGTCCGTCCGAAAGTGATACAAATATACTTTATAGACCCACATCTGTTAATGGTATAGATGGAATAGAAGATTCAGATATAGCTTCTTCATCTGATTCTTCTTTTTTTTCACCAGGTGCTTCTGTCACTGTAAATCTATATGGTTCGGATTTGGCTAATATTAATGATCTACGTTGTGATGGAATACAACAATTTAGACTATATTATTATGTTAATGAGGACTCTATTGAAAGACAAGCTGCGGTAGGAACCGGAGAGTCTGTAGTTTTTCAATCTAGTGACATACCCTCTACAATTTACGACTTTGACTTTGAAGGAGGAAAAAAGACATCACAGATATCCTATAATTTAATTGAAGATGTTTTTGATTTTAATTTCAGTGATGCCCAACTTATGTACGAACGCGCTGGTACTATATTTAAAATGTGTTTCAAGTGCGCCGGAAAAGGCTTTAAATCATATAAATGGCTTACTATCAATAATGTAAATATAGAAATTCAAAAGACGAGCTTTGCGAGAACTGGTACCACACCCCCTACTCAGGTTAATAAAAGTGATGGTTTATTAACAAGTGGTAATTTTGTACTTCCTAATTTTATTAACGATGACGTCTGTAGAATTAAGGTTGTTGCAGGCAACCAAGGTGTTTTATTGGAAGTAATGCAAACACCTGGAAGATACTTGAAATATTCACCAACTGCTGTGAATAACAGTAATTTGATACTCAGTAGTGATTATTCAGATGCAACTGAATTTCTGTTTGAAGAAACAACTGGAACTGGTACTGGAACATTCTTTTTGGTTCATAGACCATCTGATTCTGATGCAATTTATTTCATGTATGACTGGACTACTGATAAAGTGAAAGCATTACCCTATAATGATTCCGGATTTTTAGATCCCTCTAATATTAATTTCGCAGATTATGCTGGTTTTCAGTACGTTGAAGAAATTTCAAACTTAGACAATTTTGAAACACCTTTAGTTGGATCAAAAGGCGCTGGATGGATATTAGGATCTCTCACAGACGAAGCTCTCGTAGACAATACTTCAAATATATTTATATTCAATTACAATAAACTTCTCAATTGGTACGTAACCGGAACTATTACGGGTTATGAAACTGGCAGCAGCCCTCATAAGAGAATAAAGATAGAATATAATCACGTTAGTCTCAAAAATGAAGTAGAAATTAATGAATATGATTTTACTGATAAGCTAGAAAATTCATTTTCTTCCGCTAAAGATTATTTATTTACTTTTGAAAAGTACACAGATCCATATGGTTTGGTTGATAACTTATATTATATAAAAACATCTGTTAATATAGGTCAAAGATTTAAATATGGCACAGGAAATAATCATAAAAGCGAAATAATAACTCAAATGTATATTACATTTACAGGTATTAATGACAGGATCAAACTAATGACAGATGTAGACTTAGCAAGTTATAACGCTAATAGGGCTATCTTTAGAGTATTCAATGCACCCAAAGAGGGTGCAAAGGAATTTAAAGATTTACCCTCAACATTTACAGATAATTATTCCCAACTTACTGAGATATTATTGGTTAGATATGGCACAGATGAATTGTTAAATGGTGTATCAAGGACTACAGATGATTATTCAATTGTTACAGACTTATCTCAAAATGTATATCTAGGTGGTAAAGAATCTTTTTTTATATTTAGATAGTAAAACAAATGGTATATGCTCCGGATAGATATTTTACAGGTTTGACACCACGAGAAAAAGCACAGAGACTGCGTAGAATGAAAGAAGGTACCCGTAGAAATTCAAGTGATCCCCGAGCGTATAGACCTTTCCCCACTGACAAGGGTAAGAAGGTGAGGAAATCAAAACATACCTCTAAATTTGAGAAACATTATCCCAAAGCAAATACTTTGGAACAAAAAGCTCGTGCAACCGGTGTACCCCTTAACATAATCAAGAAAGTTTACAACAAAGGTATGGCTGCATGGCGAACCGGGCATCGCCCGGGAGCTTCACAACAGGCTTGGGGTTATGCACGGGTGCATTCTTTTCTCACACGTGGAAAAACCTTTTACACCACAGATGCACATCTTGTGAGGGAAGCAATTCCACGTATGAACAAAAAGAATAAAAAAAGATGGTCTATAATATAATGAATAATTGTTATGAATTCAGAAAACTAAATACAGGGGCTGGTATTTTTGAAAATGTAGTTGATGCATGTGTTGTAATAACATGTTGTGAGTCAAATAACTATCATAGAGAACATTCTGTATACGAAAAACTCAAAAAACACAATATTCACAGTAACACATACATATTATATAATAAAGGATTTAAAACGTGTAATAAAGAACCAAATGTTAAACATAGTGCTCAAGATATTACACACGCAGTTTACACTATTTTTAATAAATTCATAGAATCTGATAGGTTGTTAGTTCTTGAGGATGATTTTGAAATTAATGAAAAGTATTTTAGTAACAAGCATATAAACAATATTAAAAAATTTATAGACAAAAAATATTTTGATATATATTCTCTAGGTAGTTTTTCATTATTTTTCAATCCGTTGAGTATGCATCACAGATGTTATGATATGTATGTTGCACAGGCTAATATTTATTCTAAAATGTATATTAAAAAATTTATTGATTATTTTAAAAATGAGACCACTGATTTTGCAGTAGACTATTGGTATAATAGTAATCCAGATAATTTTTTAAACTATAGATATTTTTTACCACTTGTATGCCAGAAATTTCCCAAAACAGAAAACATGAGCAATTGGGATTTATCAGAATCAGAAGATTTCATTCTTTCAAAATATATATCAATATTGAATTTTGATAATCAGATTGAACCTGGATTTACAATTATATATTACGTACCTTTGTTTTTTTATATTTTAATTATATTAAGTATAATTATATGGTTAAGAAGGTGATAACATTTGGGACATATGATTTATTTCATATAGGTCATGTTAATATTCTTCAAAGAGCAAAACAATTAGGAGATGAGTTATATGTCGGTGTTTCTTCAGATGTCCTGAACTTCAAAAAGAAACAAATTTATCCCATGTACACAGAAGATGATCGTATGAAAATAATAGGATCTATGGAATGTGTTGATCATGTGTTTCTTGAAGAGTCACTTGAGCTCAAAAGACACTACATAGAAGAAGTTGGTGCAGATGTTTTAGTGATGGGTGATGATTGGGATGGTAAGTTTGATTTTTGTAAAGACTTATGTGAAGTTGTATATCTCCCAAGAACACCAGATATTTCAACAACTCTTATAAAAAAAAAGATAAAGTGTTAATATAACAATGAAAGAAAAATTTCTAATATATTTTTTATTAGTGTTAATATCTTATTTTACAGAAAAAGTAAATGTTAAATGCAAAAAAAATAATGCTGGTAAGGAACTATTTTCCATAATACATCATTCTATTTCTGTATTTCTGGTACTTGGTTCATTTATATTTAATAAATTTCACCTTTTGCATCTATTTTTTCTTGCTTTTGTTGTTGCACACTGGCATTTAATGGAAACAACAACTGGGGTATATGGCTGTTATTTAAGTAGACTTTATAATGACATTTGTGGATTACCACGTGATGATAAATTTATAGATATATTTAGTGTATTAAATGGTCAAGCAACATTATCTCTTTATGGTGTTATACTATTGTACGATATGTACTTTATTTCTAAAGGTAATATATAAATGTTTATACTTGCATTATTGATTATAATTATTTGTACGTATTTACTCTATAAAACAAAAAACATCAAATTAAAAGATTTTGGGAACAAAAAAATTTTGATATTGGGAAACTCACCTAACATCAAAGAACATCGTTTGAGTCATATTATTGACAGTGGAGAATTTACAGTTATAAGATTCAATAACTGGAAATTAGGTATTGAAGAATCAAAAGAGTACTCTGGGACACATGTTGATTTTACATATCAAAACAATGTAGATATTGGTTTAAAATTTTTTAAGAGTCCAAACGAAAATATAATAATGTCTATTCAGAATGTATTTAATAATATATTATATACATTTGTCTCTGAACTATTCACAGAATATCCCGGGTATTATACAATAAGTTTTCCTAAAGACCAAATAAACTATTCAAATGGTTTGAGGGTAATATATTACTTTGTAAACAATGGTGTCGTACCTTATATACATGGATTTACATTAGATGATAATAAAAATTCAACCGAACATATTTATAAAGAAAAAAAAATTTTTAACAAACTAAAAAAGAATGTAACCAAACATAATTTCAATGATGAAAAGGTTATTTTATCTAAGCTCCTAAAGGAGAACAAAATAAAAATGTTAAAAGATTATAATGAATAAGTACGAAGATCCAGAATATGTACTTCCGTTAGAATGGGCTTTATATGAAAACGTGTGTCCAATATTGGCTCCTATCGCACACGAGACTCTTGGACTTGTTCCAAATACAATCACAACTATAAGTAATATATTTGGTATTCTGTCAATTATATTTCTTTATAAAAATAATTACATTGTCTTTTTCATATGTTCTTTAATAAGACAAGTATTAGATGCTCTAGATGGATATGTTGCAAGAAAATACAAGATATTCAGCAAATGGGGTGACACATATGATCACGTTTCTGATGTAATAGTATATACCTTAATTATATTGGTATTTATAAGTAAAATAAAGACAAAGAGTAGACCGATCATCTTAATGCCATTATTATTCTTTACAATATTTATATTTTCTGATAGAGTATTGAGGTCAGAATGTATCAATAAAAAGTTTGTGAATGTTTGTGACACAGATGACGAAAAGAAACAGATAATGACAAGGACACGTTATCTTTCATTCATTGAGATAAAAATATTAATGAATTTGTATATTATTTTAATGTTAAAGTATTTTAACTAATGAATAAGTATTTGACTAAAGAGGAAGCTCTACCAATTGAATGGATGTTGTATGACAAAATATGTCCTGTGTTAGCACCTATTGCTTACGAAAAGTTTCATCTTACACCAAATATGATAACTTTGATAGGTGGTGTAATGTCTATATTAGCTCTAAATGCTCTGAAAAACAATAATCTTACTATGTTTACAACGTTTCTTATAATCAGACAGATACTAGATGGTCTAGATGGTTATGTGGCACGCAAATACAAACACTTTAGCAAATGGGGAGAAATACTTGATCATGGAATAGATGAGATTACAATATTTTCTGTATGTCTTTTGATCTATAGATTTTTAGGTTTCAAAAAATTTATGGTGTTTGCGTGTTTTGCGATCGTGTTATCGTATTTCCAAGATAAGAGATTAAAATGTCTTGTCAAAAAAGACAGAGAGTGTCTGAAGAAAACTAAGATATTCTCGTGTTTTGAAAGTGTTATATTTATGTGTTTTTTTATTATTATGTTGTTTTATATAAAATGATTTTGGTTGTATCTGATATTTTTATAAGGAAATAAAAGATATAGGACACATGATTACATATTTTCGGGACACACAACATTTAACATAAAGACTACAAACCATATAATTTCAGAAATGGCATTGCGTGTCAAAAAGCTCAGTGAGAATGCTAAGATTCCTACTCGCGGCTCTGATGGTGCTGTTGGTTATGACCTTACGAGTACTGACGGTTATGTTATCCTTCCTGGTAAGAGGGCTGTTGTATCTACGGGAATCAGTGTTCAACTACCCCCTGGTGTTTATGGTAGGGTAGCTCCACGTAGTGGCCTCGCAGTAAAGAATGGTATCCAGGTTGGCGCGGGGGTTGTTGACCCTGATTATACCGGGGAGATCAAGGTGGTTCTATTCAATCACGATGACAATCCATTTGTTGTAAAACCAGGATACCGTGTGGCCCAACTTGTACTTGAAAAGTGTGAGACTCCAGAGGTTGAAGAGGTCATGGAACTTGATCAGACCGAACGCGGCGAGGGGGGGTTTGGATCTACAGGTTTAAAAAATAAACCTGAATAGATTATAGGTATATGTCAGAAGTATATCATTTTGTTAGAACCGGAAACATGAGGTATCTTACGATAAAACCTCCAAAACAAAAAACATTATTTTTGTCATTTGACAGCAAAAAATCTGCCAAGGTCTGTATGAATTACATTGACACTTATAAGAAAAAATTTGGTACATGGCCCAATTTTGATATGAATAAAGAAAGTGAAGTGGTCCAATTTGATATGGATGCAATGCAGGTGTCAGAACCTCTCTTTATTGATAAGTTTAACATTCATGATGTTGAAAATGTTATGAAACGTTCAAACACAGGAATATTACACTGTTATGAATTTGCTGTTCTGCCTTACAAAAATACACACACTTTAAATTTTAGAGCCCAAGAAATGGGATTGTTTGAATTTGATATGGAAGAATATATTTTAAATCTGGAAAGTATCATTGTCCAAGATTAGACCAAAAAATGAAGGAGGGCAGATCTCGTTCATAGGAATACACTCTCGTGTCTCATTGCACCAAACATAACCAGCAGATGGCTTGCAACCCCAATCATCTACATCGTCTCCAAATAGAATACCAATAATCCTCATAGACTGAGCTTGTGCTAGTAGGGTCATCCCTAGAATCAGAAGCTTGTTCATCTTTGTTATTTTTAGTGATTATTTTTTTAACTGAATTCTTGTACTCCGTGAGATCTCCACATGATCCACAATGATCCATATTCGTCTGTAGAACAACTATAGATTCCTTAACATAACACCTTTTCAGAAACCACCTACCAATTGAAGACATTTACTTTGTATTTAAATGTTTCATTTTTTTAAATGGAGTTTACGTTTACACCACGTGATAATGACACACTTGAAGAGTGGGCTCTACAATTTAGTGAGATGTACTTGCACAGAAAACCTGTGAAGATGATCATTGACATGTCACAATATTCTAACCTTGACATAAAGAAGATGGTGGGTCTGAAATGTATTATTGACTCTCATAGAAAACTTACAAGGCAGTACCTTATTGACACAACTATAAAAGTTCAGGATCCACTGTTGAAAACTTTTATAAGAAGTGTTTTGGTATTTTTTAAGCCTGAAAAACCTGTGTATCTAATTTGAATAAGCAACACCTGCCATACCCTTGCGAATGTTGAGGATATTGTAATTGAGTGCATAAAGAGGGAATAGTGAGGGGGCATTGGTGCAGCTCATCTGGAGAGCACCGTTATCCAAACGACTGAAGTTGCAAGTACCACATGGCTGAAGCTTGTTCACCTTAAGAGCAAAAGAGTACATCTTTGCATTTACACCATTGTCTGAATCATCACCCTTAAGAAGTTCCGAAGCATGCTCACAATGGTAATAGGGCTGTACATAAGTGAAGTAAGTATTGTTCATACGATTCTCAAATAGATCAGTACCATTCAGGAACATTTGAACTTCGTCACATGTCATGGGTGGACCACTTACATGCGGGGCTACCCAAAAGAGTGCCTTGACTGGATGGTTTAAGAGATTAAGATCAAAACGAGGATTGGTGGTGTCACCGTCTGAATAAATCTTCTGAACCTGTTCAATAAGAAGGCTGTGTTCTTGTTCTGCGATAGTCTCACGTTCATCGGTGTCAAGTAGAATGTAGTTGGCAAACACCTGGAGATCAGAGGGTGGTGCAGTTGACTTGAACTTAATTCTTAGTTCAACTTCGTGATATTGTAATGCCACCATTGGTAAATAAGTGTGATCACAAAAAAAGAAATGAAGTGGGAGCCACTTGGATGTTAGGATGTTAGTCATAACTGCATCATCATTGGACTCAGAGGTAATAACAGCCTTGGTCTTAGCCCCAGAATCACACATAAACTTATTCCACACCTGAACGAGCCAAGTTGCATCATGGCGATCAATAAGCTGACCACCAATGTAAAGTTCAAATTGTGCTGGATCAGTTGTATCGGGGTTAAAATCTGCCACAGTACCTGACCCAAGATCAAGCCACATGTAGCTTAGGAGATCACCCTTTGTGGGGATTTTCACAGTAACCTCACTGTGACTGCTCATATTACCCATAATATTGAGTTTGATTGGTTTCATAGCGAAGTTAGTGTGTCTCTTGAAAACTTGACGAAAGAAGGAAACTTCTGGTTTGCCTGTAAGGTGGGCATCCTGAACACCCTTAGCGACGAGATCAATAAGTGCTCCTGACATTGTTACTCTATTACTATTAAAATATATTAAAAATTTTAGTCCCTTTACACATAGGACTGAAGATGGTTGTGTTTCAAGCACTAACTTGGGAAGCACGAGATGTAGACAACGAGCATTTAATTACAATTCTTGGAAGAGGACAAGATGGTAAGTCTGTTGCAGTGACAACTCCATTTAAACCATATTTCTTTGTGAAAATGAAGAAGGGTGTGACTGAAACGGATGCCAAACTTTTGTTTTCAAAGATCCCCAAAGCTATAAACTATACACTTGAAAAATCAAAAGATCTGTGGGGTTTCTAAAACAATGAAAAATTTATTTTCATGAAACTAAATTTTAATACACTGGCGGACATGAAGTTCTGTGATCGTAAGCTATCAAAGCCGCTAGGAGATGACCCCATTCCTCTAAGAGTGTATGAATCCAACATTGACCCTATGCTTAGATTTATGCATCGTACTGGGATTTCTTCAACAGGATGGCTTGAGGTTACACATTGCACTCGCTCACATCTTTGTAGAGTTGATATGGATCTGTTCTGTAATGATTGGAAGACCCTCAAACCATTTGTGAGGGACAGCAACGCTCCATTTGTTGTTGCCTCGTTTGATATTGAGACTCACAGTTCAACTGGCAAGTTTCCTGATCCCAACATTCCTGGGGACTGTGTTTTTCAAATTGCTCTTACTCTAAAGCGTCTTGGAGAAACAGAGTGTTATGACAAGACTTGTCTGTGTTACAAAAAGACTTCAGATCTTGAAAAGGATCAAAATATTATCAGTTTTGAAACCGAAAAAGATCTCTTAATAGCTTTCAAGAATTATCTTTTTGAACACGACATTGACATTATGACAGGGTGGAATATTTTTGGTTTTGATCTTGAGTATTTGTACACCCGTGCAGTTATCTGTGGTTGTGTTGCAGAGTTTTCAAGGCTTGGTAAGATCAAAGACATGGAGACAAAAATGGTCTACAAGAAACTATCATCTAGTGCACTAGGTGACAATCTTCTAAAGATGCTCCCCATGAGTGGCAGATATATCTTTGACCTTTTTCAAGAGATCAAAAGAGAACAAAAGTTAGATTCTTATAGCCTGAACCACGTTTCTAAGGTTTTCCTGAACGACCAAAAGATTGATATGCCCCCCAAAGAGATGTTTGCGCGATTTGAAGAGGGGGATCCTGACAAGCTTGCAGAAGTTGCGGAATACTGTATCAAGGATACCCTGCTGCCGCACCGTCTCATGGACAAGCTATGTAATCTTCTTAATCTTTTTGAGATGGCCAAGGCTACCTGGGTTCCGTTGTGCTTTCTCTCTGAGAGGGGGCAGCAGATTAAAGTGTTTAGCCAGCTCGCCCGCAAGTCGCGGGACATTGGTTTTATGATCCCTACAATTCGCTGGGGTTACAACAAGATACTCACAGACGAGGGTTATGAAGGAGCGACTGTTCTGGAAGCTCACACAGGTGCTTATTACACACCTATTACAGCCCTAGATTTTGAAGGTTTGTATCCGTCTATCATGATGGCTCACAATCTCTGTTATTCTTCACTTGTGTTGGATCCAAAGTATGGAAACATCCCAGGTGTCACATATGAAGAGTTCAAGATCGGAACAAAGACTTACAAGTTTGCACAAGATGTCCCGAGTCTGCTCCCAGAGATTCTTGCCGAACTCAAGCAGTTCCGCAAACAGGCCAAGAAAGATATGGCACAGGCAGAAGGAGATCTCAAGAAGGTCTACAATGGCAAGCAACTGGCTTACAAGATTTCTATGAACTCTGTGTACGGATTTACAGGTGCTAGCAAAGGGATCCTTCCCTGTGTGGCTATTGCGTCAACCGTGACGGCAGAGGGTCGCCATATGATTGAACAGACCAAGCAACATGTAGAGGAGAACTTTCCGGGTGCTGTGGTTAGATATGGGGATACTGATTCAGTGATGGTTGAGTTTGACATGCAAGGACGCACAGGTGAAGCCGCCCTGGAGTACAGCTGGGAACTCGGTGAGCAAGCCGCAGAGATGTGCAACAGTCTTTTCAAAAAGCCAAAGAATCTTGAACTTGAAAAAGTTTATTGGCCTTACATCCTGTACTCAAAGAAGCGCTATGCTGCCAAACTGTGGACACAGAATCGCGAGGGTAAGATGAAGATGGATTACATAGATGTCAAGGGTTTGCAAGTTGTTCGCAGAGACAACACACTGTTTGTCCGAAATACTTGCAAAGAACTCCTAGATGTAATCTTGGAGAGTAAAAACTCCGAGGGTGCCAAGAAACTGGCTCATGCTAAGGCTGTAAATCTATTGGCTGGAGATGTTCCCATGGAGGATCTCATTCTTTCTCAGAAGCTTGCAGATAGTTATAAATCCACAAATCTTCCACATGTCCAAGTAAGAGACAAGATGAGAGAACGTGAACCTGGGTCAGAGCCGCAGTCTGGAGATCGCGTTCAGTTTGTACTTGTGAAGGTGGAGAAGAAGGACCCTAAACAGTTTGAGATGGCGGAAGATCCAGCGTGGGTCAAGAATAACAATCTTGAACTTGACTACAATTATTATTTCACAAACAAGTTCATGAATCCCATATGTGATCTGCTTGAGCCTCTGGTTGAGGACCCAAAACAAGAGATATTTGGTGATCTCATACCTAAGAAGCCCCGGGCTAGAAAGACAAAAGAAAAAGCTGCAGAGGGATGTGCAACCATTGACAACTTATTTAAAAAATTCAACCAATCTAATAGTAAGTAGAATGGAAGAGATCCAGGCCCTCATTGAAAAAGAGATTGACCGACGTGTACAAGAAAAACTAACAACTTTCATAGAACTAGTTTCAAAGACTTATGATATTTCTATGAAAGTTCTTCTTCGTGATTTGTCAAAACCAAGTGGCGGTAACACAGAGCCTGTTGGATGTGGACCTATCTGTATGGGAGTAACAGCCAATGGCAAGAGGTGTAAATTTAGTGCTACAACTCATGGTTATTGTAAGAAACATTTATATCAAAGGAAACCACAAGCTAGTACAGCTCCTGTTGTGTGTCAGAGAGTCAATGAACACAATCACACTATACCCCCTCTCTTCTGTTCCACTTGTCCAGCGTGCATAAAATCCCGTGAACAGACACCTAAAGAGAAGCTGCTCATAGATATGTAATGGATCCACTTATGTTTTGTCAAGCAACTAGACAACTCCCCGAATTCTGTCAATTATTAATATGGAATGAAGTTTGCAAAGATGATCAATATAAAAGATTGAAACCTTAAAAAAATAAAATATGAGCAGGTCAGAAGTTCTTTTACAGTCAGTTCAGAGTTTTTACAACGAACCCAAGAACTCGGAGGCTTTATCGGACATCTTGGAGAAGAAGAGTGGAGTGTCTCTGAGAAACCTTGAGTGGTTTGTCACAAACTATTCAAAGAACAAGAATGTTACATATACTACAAAGGACGGTAAGAAATTTACTGTTCATTGTTCATATAAGTCAACTTTAGATGGGTACAGCAAGAAACTGTTTGATCCTTTTTGTAGGACGGATAAAGTCCCCTTTATTTTGACACACAACCAGAAACCCATTAACACAACCGTTGCCCAATTGAACTTTATTAGATGGTGTATCAAGAATAATATTATTGACTATTTCAAGGAAAATCAATCAACTCTCAAGCAAAGCTACAACTAGATAGATCACTCTGGTACATCTGAATAACAGTGGTCTTCTTGAGCTGTTCCAGCAACCTGTCCGTATTTACCGCCTCCTCGTTCAACTTGGCTATCTCCTCCTCCGTGTACTGGTATGTCTTGATCCCCAACAAGTAGTCATAGGATTCATCCAACTTATCAAATTTCTGACTCTCCAGATTTCTGATGAGTTCATCCTTCTTCCTCTTGAAGATCACCAGCTCCTCATCCACCACCATCTTCACGAACCGCGCCTTGTTGTCCAGCTGCTTCTTCTTCATAGTCAGGTCATTCACCATGTACTCCTTCCTCTTCTTGTAGTAGTTGATCCTCACCTCCAAGAAATCCAATAGGATCTCCTCGGGAGTGCTGTACTTGGTGATACCCTTGGTGGGGTGGAACATGTGCATGTTCGTAGTGTGAATTGTTTTGGTCAACTTGAGATCCTTGTGAATATCTTGACCCGTATAGCCATAGATCTCAAAGTCTACACTGTCCACTTTGCTATTGTTCTTGTAACCCTGGATAGTCTTTTTCTCAACCAGGGTCTCAAGGTACTCCTTATAGTCCTGTGTCCATCGTGTAGGTGGGAGATCCGTCACACGAATAGTCTGTCCACTAAAACTGTATACACCTGTAGCGATCCAAGATCCTTCAGTCTCACCCTCTGAGATCTGACCCTTGAAACCCTTGAACCACGGCTTCAGTTTCGTAGGGGTCTTTCCACTCAAAAGGGTATTCATACTCTCAACTATCTTCTGAGGATTGTAAGGTGGGATATTACAACTAAAACCAGTGCCAATACCCTCTGATCCATTCACAAGAACTGTGGGAATCACTGGTACATAGAACTCTGGTTCAATCTTGTTACCATCATCAGTAAGATAATTCAAAACAGGATCATCCCGTGAATCAAACAACATACGAGCCTGTGGAGTCAGACGGGTGAAAATATACCTAGTCTGACTTGCATCTTTGCCTCCCATAAGTCGGGTACCAAATTGTCCACATGGCTCTAGATAATTCACATTGTTAGATCCAACATAATCATGTGCAAGCTTCACAATAGTGTCAGCAAGAGACACCTCGCCGTGGTGGTAGCTCGTTTTTTCAGAGACGTAGGCTGCCAATTGTGCCACCTTCATCTCGTCCTTGAGATTCTTCTTGAAACAAGCAAACATCACCTTGCGCTGAGATGGCTTGAGACCATCACACATATGTGGAATTGAGCGGCGGAGATCTGCAAGACTGAAATTTACAAGATCGCGGTGAACAAACTCAGAAATAGCAAGCTCATTCACATTTCCATACTCAATCTCGCGTTCCATAGGATCAGTGCTCGCATTTTCAACCAGCCAACTCTTACGAGCATCCGCGCGATGCTTGTCAAAAGCAAGCACAATAGCTTCTTCTGTAAGAGTATCATTATCAAACTTTACGGTAAGCCTAGAGAGCTGCTCAAAGTACTCCCGAGCCTCTGCAGATGTGGAGGTACCCAAACCCTTGTAGTATTTAATCTTCCAACCATGGGCGTTAAACCTCTTGAAAGAGTTTTCAGTGAAGAACCACTTTGATTCCTTTCCACGGGTTGCTTTGATAATAGGAGTTACCATGCTCACACAGAAGCCAAGATCAAGAAGGCTAGGCCAGAAATAATGAATCATGTTTAATACCAGACCCTTGATATGACTACCATCATTATCTGCGTCGGTCATAATCATAAGACGGCCATAACGGAGCTCAGACAGAGATGTATACACCTTTTCTTGTTGGAGCCCTAAGATCTTCTTGAGATCACTAAACTCTTGATTAGCCAAAAGCTGCTTAACACTCGCCTCGCGGACATTCTTGCACTTACCGCGGAGAGGGAAAACCCCATAGTTATCCCTGCCCACCTTTGAAAGTCCAGCAATAGCTAGAGCCTTAGCTGAATCTCCCTCTGTGATAATGAGGGTACATTGTGCAGACTTGGCCGTGCCCGCATTGTTGGCATCATCCAATTTGGGAATACCAGAAATCTTAGAGCGCTTAGCCCCAGAGTCAGTTTTTTTGAGTTCTTTTTGTTCCCTAAACTTTGACAGGGCTAACAGTTCCTCTTGCAAACCAGCCTTGAGAATCTGATTGGTAAATGTAGCAGGTAAGGTCAGACAACTACCAAACTGTTGAGGCTTTAGGGTACACTCGGACTTTACCTGGCTACTGAAGCTAGGGTTCACTAGGGTTGAACGAACAAATATGAAAAAGTGACTCTTCACATGACTCGGTTGAAGTTTGACCTTTTTTCCAAGCTTTTCAATAATACTGTCGCAAACCATACGGCTCACATAGTCAACATGAGTACCACCCTTGGTAGTACAAATACCATTGACAAATGAAACCTGAGTAAATCCCGTGTCACTCGGTGCCAAAACAACTGACCACCTATCGGTTTGATAGGTTGCGACTTTTACTTCAGGATCAAGATACATACGAGCATACTTTTCAAGGGTCACAGAGGGAATCACTTCACCCTGAAAATAAACCTTGCAATTAGAGCTAGTACAAACTGCCGCATCATACACTCGCTTCTCAACAATCTTGAAAAAGTCCTCAGTCATCTCAGTCATACCGAAAAGCTTCCAATCGGGTTGAAAGACAATATTGACACTAGAATCTTTGCCACGGTATTTAGTAATGTGAGGCTTGTTGCACACAGACATATTGTTCTCCCATGTCTGACTGTACTGAACCTTATTCTCAGAATCTTTGATAATTACAACAAACTTTGAGGAATAAATATTGGCGAGCTTTGCTCCGTAGCCATTGCGACCACCCACAACCCGCTCCTCTTCGTCATTGTAATTAGTGCTGGTGAGAAGATGTCCAAATGTCAGTTCAGGGTTCATAACTTTTTCATTTTCATTCTCCTTGACACAAATACCACCCAGTGGGCCGTTATTCTCAATACTAATCAAACCCTCGTTGCGATCAACTAAAACCTTGATATATTTTACTTGATCTGGGAACAGCGAGTTCCTATCAATTGCATTTACAAGAACCTCATCAAGAATCTTGAGACTTGCGGGTGAATATTGCAGAGTCTGCTTGGTGAAGCGCTTGTCCGGGTTTAGGACCCACATCTCCTCATGTTGAAGAGCGGTAGGCCCCACATAGGAATCAGGACGTTTTATCACATGTTCAACATGGGACAACTTCTTGACTTGCTCCATTTCTTACAAAGGTAGGGCCCTTTGTCCTTAACTTGTTTTATAACATTATTTTTGTTATGTTATAATAATATATTATGGAAAGACCAAAAAGAGTCGCAGCACAAGAAAGTAATAGGGCACGAAGAGCTGGGCTAGAAGAAGGAATACGACAAGAACAGACAAATATAATAAACAGACGACAACAAAGATCAGACGCTACATTAAAACAAAAAAGTCAAGATGTTCAAGAAAAAATTTTAAGGAGAATGCAACAAAGAAAAGAAAGACAAGAAAAAACTGGTAGACAACAAGGATCTAAAAGAACAAAAGCTCCCAAGGGACCTTATATACCATGGATTCCATATGAATATACATTTGGAGGTAAGGCAAGATTGACAAATTTAAGTACTTACGGACATAACAGAAAAAAATATGTTTCTAAATGGTTTGCGGCAGATACAAAGGTACCAGGTGTTTATGTTAGAAGAAATAACGGAAATCTTAGAGGAGTACCTTATGCAGTATATAGTGGAGGTATGTACATAGTAAATAGTACAGGGGCAAATACTAATTTATTAAAAAATATATACATAACAAATAGAAACTTCAATCTAAATGGATCTACAGTTTCCAGTCGTACGAAGAAATTAGCAAAACCCTCTTTAACAGGTCCATCTGTAAAAGATTTATCCGCGTTCCTGGCGACAATTACAGATAAGGATGAACTATCCGATATATACAGTTATAAATTAATAGGAGATAGAGCAACTGCTACAGAATGTAAAAAATTAAATACAACTCTAAATAGAAGTGTTGTACAACCTTTCAATAATTTTTTTGCAAGTTTAATTGAAACGTTTGCATGGAGCAATGATCAAGAGGAACGTCAAGAATTAACAAAGATTCTCATAAAGAGTAGAGAAAACTATAAACCATTTTATTATGATAGAGGTGTTGTTTATACTGGTGATAGACCATTATATTTATATTGTGTGAAAAATAATATACCTTGTATTTTAGAACTTAAAGGTGGTTATACATTACATTTAGGTAATAATTCATATAAAGAAAATTTTAGAAAGTTTGTTGAAACAAATTCAAACTCTGGTAAAAATTATATAATTGGAGCAAAAGAAAAAGTAACACCAGATCATTTTAAAGCTGTTCTAGAAATGCTAGATAGTACTAGTCACAATAAAATAAATATTTTTGACGCACTTCATGATTTTGCTGGAGCGAGAAGTCTAGTAGGACTAGCCAAAGCAAAATCTCATTTAAAACAAATATACCCAACTGAGGAAGTTTTTATTGATAAGTTTATTAGTGCAGATTTTGTTAAAGGGTGTGAAAATGTAATGTCTGCTTTTGTAGACACATGTAAAACTAAAAGTGGATTTCATATTATTCATACCAAAAATTTGTTCGTAGAAACAAAACAAGAACTTATAGACCTATTTAAAACATATCCATTTTATGATTCTTGTATATTTTATGACGCTGGATCAGCAATTCCTGACGAATTGGTATTTAGAACTGCTGTAACAACACAAAGATCAACAAATGGTTGGCAAACCACACCATCTAAGATTTATGCTAATGAGATAAAAAATATTATGGAAAAATATCAACAAAGTGGTTTATTCAGAAAATTCACTAATATTCCAAATATGCCTAAACAAGCACCTCCAGATTTTAATGCTAGTAATGCTGAAAATATGGAAGTTGAAAACATATAATTATCTTCCTCTTATAATAAAAGAATGACAATCACTACAAAAGAAGAAGCACTTTTCAGACAATTTATTAAAAATAACATTATATACGGACACATAGACCTCCCTATTGAATATAAAACAATTGGTGTTGATTTTTTGGTTGAAGAGATAATGTCTTTTATAAAACAAGAACTTGATCAAAGACTTGCATCCAAAAGGAGAATGGTGAGTAAATCTGGAAATTATAGAGTAAACCAAAAACAATCAGCACCTGCTAGTGTTCAAACTGGTTCAGCTAAAGTTGGCAACAAAAGGAAAAGAAATGGATCACAATCTCGTCCTCTCATACAATGGGGGACTTTGGTGCCAGCATCTGCTTAAAATGTTATAGTATATTAAATGGCAAAGTTCAATATTCTTTTTGCAATACTCTTAACTTGCATGCTATCAGGGTGGGCTGTAACCGATGCAGCAAATGATTATATGTCAGAAGATAACAAGTTCATAAAAACTGGAGGTGTTTATTTCTGGCTAACAAAGCTTGGTGTTATATTGTGTCACATGTTGATGGGTTTTGTTTTATTCAAAAGCTACCAAACGATTTCAGAAGGGTAATTCCAGGAACACCTTCTAATCTGTTATCATCAACTAAATACTCATCAACATCTTTTCTAGTCTGAAAGTTATTAAATCCCTCAAACCAATCATATATTTCATTTTCTGTCATTGGTTTTATTTCGTCATACTTAGTGATTATCCTCTTTCCAGATATTTCCCTCTGTCTTAGATGCGGTAACCATTGCAACTTTGTTTTTTGTATCATATAACAATGTGTACATACATGTCTCATATGAAGATTTATAACCTTGATACGAGATATGTTTAATAGAAACAACACAGGTTTGAATTTATAATATGTCTGAATTCTTGATATAAATTCAAGTCCACCAGACCAGTTATCAACATATATGTCAAGGGGGCATTTACACATGTAACAATTGTGACACCATCTTACTCTGAACTCTGACATGGAGCTATATACACCTTCTTAGAACCTGTAAACTCTAAGCAAAAAGGATAGTCATTTTCAAAATATATTATTGCAATATTATTCTTGTATTCTTGAAAAACTTTTTTGATTTTGTCACCCATGACCCAACCTCCCACATCTGAGATACTCTTCAGCAATGGATAACTGTATTTTATTTTATCAAATGATACCGAAAATTTATTGTCTGCTATCTCAATCTCCAAAGGTTCATCTTCTACATCAAAATTTAGTTCAGGAATTTTCATAATGCAAGCCATTTTGGGAAAATATGTACTCCATGAAAGTGTATGTGATTCAGTCCAGTCATACTGTTCGCACAACCCATGTGATAAACCTTGGATGTATGTTGTTGTTACAGCAACAAGTTCATATTCTTTGAAAAGTTTTACAACCTTATCATCAATTTTAAGAGATATGTCCGTCTCCATAGAAGTACTTGGAAACATACCATTTCCAAGTAACGGAACCAGTATTTCATACATAATAACATCATCTTCGGTTACTCTTTGCAGCAAAGCCTCCCGTGAGGAGATGAAAAGAGTTGAAAAATCTTGAATATTGCTATTGCAATGTTTTGTTTCCAAAAGAAACATTTTCTTATTACAATATAATGTGGTGGTATCTTTACGCCCTTTTAGGTCTTATATTTGTTTATTATGTCTTTATAAGAAAACCTGATCCTACAGATAATATAAAGGTTCTGGTAAAAAACTGTGCACGTTGGGCAACCACAGCTCAACAGGATACATCTCCTTATCTATCTGTGATGCATGCAAATTATGCAACTGGGTATTTATCGGCTCTCAAGGATATTGCAACACCCCAACAGATTCACAGAGCTACGGGGGTGGATTTTAAAAATTTTGAGGGTCATATATTGAATCTTCAAGATTCTGTGAATAAGAAAGTTTTAGAGAAATCTCCTGATTTTGCAGGAGATGTAAATTTGTACCTATCAAGTATTGCCGCTTAAAAATCTTACACACATGTATTGTAAATGGCTACCAATGACATCCTTGGGAACAGTCTTTCATCTTTGGATGTTCAAGATTGTCAGGAACTTCATCGGGATGTTTCCACAGATAAGGATTACAGACGCTGTATGAGAAAAGATGGATACTCTCGTAGCCCAACTCCTCCGTGAACATAAGATGACCACCCCTGATGAAAAGATCATGATGATGGCAAGATCTCTTCATAAGGCCAAGGTTTCCCAAGAGAAGATTTTGAAAAACAAGAGGGAAAGGGGACTTAAGATTATAACCCAGCAAGATCTCCCAAAGATGAAAGTTGAAACAAGGGTTGCAATTTGCAAAGCAACTACTATGAATGGAAAGAGGTGTGGTAACAAGGCAGTGTGTGGTGAATTCTGTAAGAGACATCAGATACCTCCGACTATGGACAAGAGTCTTTTAGAACTTACATATTCTCTAGTATAAGAATGATCCATATAAGTAAGTTTCTTCTTGTATGCATCTAACATAAACTCACACAACTGTTGGAAGCTAGGCTTTCCCCAATTTAAATCAGGTGTAAATAGAAAATCAGTGTATCCAACCTTTTTGGGTTCACACTTTAACGTGTATTGAGTCTTTATGTAATCTTTGGCTCCTCCAAAATCACTTATTATAACAGGTTTGTCTCTTATAGCTGCTTCAATAGCCCCCATTCCTGCACCTTCAGAGTTTGAAAATGATACATAACAGTGACCTGTGTTGTGCAGCTGCTCAATTTGTTCGTCAGAAATAAATCCGTTTATTACAAATATATTGGGAAAATTCCATTTAACAGGTTTTACACATGTTGCTTTAATAATAAGTATACAATTATCCATACGAAGTCTCATAAATGCTTCTATAATCTTGTTCATCTGTTTGCGAGGATCTAAAACATTACCAATGTGATAAAATATATATGGATTACTTTTTGATATATCAAACTTGATGTATTTATTTACAATAGGACTGGCTGGGTGAGGAAGAACGACAAAAGTGTTGTCAGGGAATTGTTTAGAGAACACTTCTTTACAAAACTCACTTGGTACGAAGAATCTATTCATGAGTTTAAATAATTCACCGTACACAGGGTTCACAGGATCTGTTTCACATACAGTTACGCACATTATTGGATTTGTCTTTAAAAGCTCTTTGATTCTATTGATATACATAGGAACTGGTAACGCATATATCATAATGGTCTCTCCTTCTGGAAATTTTTCGTACAAATCCTTTGTAGGTCCTGTACCAAAAACATTTGCATATTTCTCACATACTTGGCCTATTCCAGAAATCTTACTTCCAGCTGCAATAATCATTTTATTATCATGTTGTATTTTTTTTAATTAAAAAATATCTGTATACTATATTATATCATGGATTCAATCAAAGAGAAGATTTCAAATATCAACCCCAAAAATATTAAGAGGGATGAACTTTTTGAGATTATTAAGGATCTTGTACATGTACTTGAAAACCAGAGTGTTTCTCAGGGCCCTCCCGGCCCTCCCGGTCCCCCTGGGCCAGAGGGCCCCCGTGGACAGCGTGGACCTAAAGGTGTATCAGGCACCGTCGCTGCTATCCCCTCTGCTACTGAAGACTAAAAACAAAACACACAAACACATAACACCAATTATACCCCATATGTAATATTTCGGAATATTCCCTATTATATGAGATTGATCTCCTGAAACAGACGTATCTGTTTCAGGAGGTACAAGTCTTTCCAAAATATTATTTAACTTGTCAAGAGTTTCTTCAAGTTTATCATTCTTCTGTTTTTCTTTATGATCTATTGTTGTTATTTCCAGGATCATGTAAAAGTCAGTTGAATTTTTGAGAAGTTCATAATCCCCGTCACCTTGATATTCATATATTTGAAATGACAAGTTCTTTATTGATATTGGGTTAAAAAGATTTTTGTTTCTATTGTGTATTCTTCCTTGTTTGTCATATACAACTACACTGTTTGACCCCCCAAAATTTCTTTCAAGTGGAACCCTAGCAAATATATGACCACTTTGTTCACTCAGTAACTGCGCAGGAGTTGGTATTTCAGGACAATAGATGTCAATGAATTTAGCCGCATCTGTAGATCCATTGTCATTTGTCCCAACCTGTGTAACATAAAAGTCAACAAGATGAATACCAATTACATCCTTCATCTCTTGGACAAATGTATTTGAATCATATCCAAAGTTTATTGAAAAATTATTTTTAGTTCCTTGTGAGATATAATTAGAATCAATTACAAGATATTGTATCTTCTTTGGTAGACTGTCTAGAGACATACCCGACTGTTGTTATTTTATAATCTTTTTTTTCAATGAAAATATCAACAGTATGATTTCAAAAACTGAAGAGGATTTTAGAAAAGAGTTCCTAGAGGTTGTGAAATTTTTCAATGAAGTCGTTATGTCAAATCCTGTTGTTATGGACATGAGAGCTTTGCAAAAATACAAGAAACTTATTGAAGAATATACAGCCGTATCAGAAAGTGGAGGAATGTTTGTAAGCAACAATGGAAAAAACATCCCAATGAACAAGAAAAATAATTTTTATGAATACATAATTACTAAAAATGACCACATACAGAATATTCTTTCTGAATATTTGGGTAAATTAAATTTTTATTACACAAAATACAAAAAGAATTATGATAACATTACACTTGTAAATGTTATTATGTCAACGAGTCTTACATTTATTGAAGCAATGTCTTTGACACTTGATCAGGCAAAAGCATTCAGTATTGTATCAATAACTATAAGTACGGGACTAGCAATATCAACTTCTTACTTGAAAATTAAGAATTACAAAGAGAAACTTGAAAATATAGTGAAAGCGCAAGAAAAGATACACACCTGTCAAGCAAAACTTTTTACCTTTGACAAAAAGATGAAGAGTCACCTCTGTTTATCAGATACCAGGGTAAAAAATTCTTTAGATATAATAACCGATGAAGGTACAGATGCAATCTCTGGGACTGATAATAACATCAGGAGCTACGCTGGGAGCGATGACCTATCAGATGGGGGATTTCATGAGCCGGTTAGTCACCGTTGAAGCGGAAAGTCGCTCACAAAAAGATATCATTTTTGATATCCACGGAAAAGTGTGTGGAATAGAAAAAGATATTAAACATATGATGCGCAAAATTGATAAAGATGACAGCAACCCAGCTCGTTAATTATGTTGAAGAATTGTGTGATCTTTTGGAAAATCTAGACAATGATGTAGTTGAAAACTTTGTGATATTTGGTAAAAAGATTTCTGTACCCGCAACCGTTGCCGCTGCGAGGGTCTATTTCTATATTGAAAACAAACATATGGAATATGGACACAGAAAGATGTTATATGACAGTTTTTATTATATAGTTACAAATCCTAAATGTAAATGGC
>Ga0181421_1000084_pt1 | contig 23081 bp, 23 predicted proteins | sample 44SPOviralmetaG_FD_130146 | JGI IMG/M metagenome (GOLD analysis project Ga0181421, IMG submission 130146) | Marine viral communities from the oligotrophic San Pedro Time Series (SPOT) site, San Pedro Channel, CA, USA - 44 SPOT_SRF_2013-06-19 | ecosystem: Environmental > Aquatic > Marine > Strait...
CCCCTAGTATCAAGTCCACGCCTACCACCCTTGAAAGGTGATGTGTATTCGTAATCATTATTTTCTTCTATACCGAGTGCTTCACTTATCCACATCCTATAATGTTCATCTTTATCACACCATATAATCACATCTATGGTGTATTTCTCCAGCATCTCTTCAAGGCATTTGTCAAGAACTGCTTTGTGCTCGGACTTGACAGCGTCTGTTCTTTTCTTGAGTATGTCATGGATGATGTCGTTGGGTATCTTCGGGCAGGGGTAGAACAGGATGGTTTCGCCAGTCTCTTCATCTTGGTAGGGCTTGAGGGCACGAGTCCAGTGGGGCATAGTGTGTAGTGTCTGTGGGTTGAGTTCAATTGCTTTTGTTTGTGTATTGATATAGGAATCAATCAAGTTTCAAATTTTCTTTCTCAAGCAAAAAGTTCAGGAGGAATGTTGAGAACAACTAAAATTTGAAACTTGGTTGATTCCAATATCAATACACAAACAAAAGCTTACACAGACTAATACACATACTACTTACGCGCTACAGACTACTACAGACAAGATGCCGAACGGACGCCGTCGCCAGTCTAACACAGCTCACGCAAACCGCCAGAGGAATCTACAGAGAGCCATTGAGGTTCAGGCCACACAGGTTCATGTCGCTCCTGTGGTGGTGGAGGCTCTGGAGATGGCTGATGTCAGATCAGGTGAGGTCAAGAAGCTCAAGGGACAGATAGTGGGGCTGAAGAACAAGATCAACAACATTGAGAAGCAACTGAAGAACAACGATCAGAAGATCAAAGAGGCCGAGGATCATACGAAGTATTGGGAGGGCAAGTTCTTCATCGTCACTAGAGGCTATGTCCAAAAAGAACAAGAATATGTCAAAAGACAAAAAGAAGCTGACAAACTCATCCAAGCAATGAAGTCAGATCTCAAAGAAGGGGTAGAATATCTGGTGAAACAACGGGACAGGATACGTGAAATAGAAGGGATTAAGGACGAATACAAAAACGAGCTGAAACGAATTGAGGATCAGGTAAATTCTTGGTTCCAATCTGCCGAAGAAAAGGGAAGCACAGGTATTACCCGTCTCCTTCCGTGTGGTAGAGAGGTCAAATTTAAATTAGTGCTTGTTCAAGAGGAGAAGCCAAAGGATCTTAGTAAATGGGTGGTGGCGGGAGGATATTATGGAGACTACTAGATACTATTGTAATACAAAAGACAAAAAAATTAGATTAGCTTTTTTTATCTGGTGAAAATGTGTCAAAAACTAAAATTTGAAACTTGGTAGAAATATATGGTATATATAAAACAAAGAGGATGAGTGACTACCAAAAAGCAAATTACGACATGGCTCGTCAAGAACTCAACGCCGTCAAGCAGGCCAACAGCTACATTGAAGAGAACCTTCACGAAGAGTTTGCGGGTCTTGCTACAGACTTGGTTGATGTAACAGACTTTCCCGAGTTGATTAAAGAGCTCGTTGATTTGGCGAACGAAGGTATGGAGGAGTATACGAAGGACGTATTTGAGAATCTAGAGGAGATCAAGAAACTCAAAGAAGAGAACAAGAAATTCAAAGAAGAAAGACAGATTATTTGGGATACTATGAAGAAAGATCCAGCACTTGTATTGCTTCTACCAGATAGTATGTATGATGTTGGTGTAGAAACAGAATCAGAAAGCGAAGAAGAATCAGAAGATGAAAAAGATGATAGTCTTAAGGAGAAGTTTCTTGAAAGCCACAATATTTCTGAAGATGATATGAAAGAGCTGATGGAGCAATGTGGAGGTCGTATCTGTCCTGAGGATGAAGAAAGCAAAGAAGAAACTGACAAGTATGATGGAGATGATTGGCGATGGGTCTATGGTAAAATGACAGTGAAGAATGATGATGGTTTTGATGATGTGGTCTTGTGTATGGCGGGAGGCGGAGACCATTGGGAGAACTGGATTATGAGACCCTCTATGAACTATATTGAAAACAAAGATGGTCTTAATCCACAGCTCGGTAAAGACCTCATTCAGAGTTCGTGTGGTAAGTATGTATCATTTCAAGATAAGGACTATGTGCCTGATGATGGCGAATGTATCTGTGAATATGAAATTTCTGTAGAGTGTTAGTAAAGGTTTTCAGGTTCAGGTTCAGGTGAAGCTTCTGTATTAGATTTAGATTTAGTCTTAGTTAATTTTTTTTGTTCTTCTTCATCTTCACTATCTGACATTACTTTTCTATCACAAGAAAGTAATCCAAAGCATATAGATATTTTCTTACATCTACTCTTAAATACTACAAGAAGCACCGAGGCTATAGCTGATGCTGTAATTGTAATGAGGTTACTATAATCGTTCGCATTCCATTCGGTTGAGTTTTGTTGAAAAGACATCTTTTTTACACTTTTAGATTGATTCTATACCTTCTATAATTTATTTTTACTTTTCATTTACTTTTGATTTTTGATGTAAGTTAGATGTCAAAAGATGTCTTTTTCATTTCTTAGGTGGATTTAATATGTTTTCTAATACAGTTGAATTACCTGCTATTTCTTTTTGTATTTTGTAAATGATACAAGATGAATCATCTACTCTTGATTCACTTCCATCGGCATCTACGATTGATGTTTTTATATTTTGTATAGTTCTAGGAATTGTATTCGTGAATACAGTTGAGTCTTTAGCACCAGTATAAAAATCTCCATAACCCGAACTCTTATCTACTACTCCAATAACGGGAAGAGCTATTGAACCTTCTCTACCTCCTATGAACAATGGATTCAATAAATCACTCTTTATAAGATAGATAGGAGATAACATCTTACGAGGTAGATTATCTGCTTCTAAAATAGTTGATGTTGCTCCTGCTTGAACTACTGATGGATATTGAATATATCCTGGAAATGCTTGATATGGAAATAATTTATGATCGTCGTATGTTATACTAGCATTTGTCCCAGCCGCTCCAAGGTCATATCTCCAAAAAGGATAATTGACCTCTAGTGTATTATGTATAGGGATTGAACTTAATCCTCTCACAACACCATTTTCCATATCTTCTGTCCTTACTACAGCATTTGTCGTGGGAGTAGATGTAGTGATACCAGTATCATTAAATCTTAGTAATCGCGAGCCCACATTATGAAACTGTTCGTATGTGAATCCCATCAATTCCCACAGAGATTGTGACCAATTTTCTTTATCGCATCCATAGTCTTCTATATATATACCTGCCTGAGCATCCATTATAGCATAGGGAGTGATATTCTGATCTTTTTGAGCAACAGTCTCTGAAGCACTGAAAGAAGCACTTTTTGATACCTTAAATACATTATTATATGGTAGGAATGTAGGGCTGTAATTAGTTCTACTTAATCGCTTATTTAATTTAAAACAAGGATCGGCTGAATCACCCACGTCTTTTGCGTTATCTACTTGAATAGAATCTGTTCCTATTAATTCAGGAGTATGAAGATTCACAAATGAAAATCTAGAACTAGCATCTGTGAATTGAATTGCTGCTTGATTTGCTCCACAGTATATTTCATTAAATACTCTGGCTGTTGTGGGAGTATTTGGATTCGGACCATAATTTTCTTTACTCGCATTCTGTAAGAACATTCCGTCAAAATCTGGTTGTTTGCTCCATGCTCTGAACAGTGTCCCAACACCACTCCCCGAAATAGGATATTTTCCACCGTCTGCCGTATCGCGGCTAAACTCCACTGGTGTAGTTAATGTAGAAGCATTATAATCACTTCCCCATACAGTAGCATATCCATTCGTTAATAAAATCGCGGATGTAGAGTATCCGTTGAAATGCTTATCAAAACCAATACATCTATATTGGTCTATAGAATTTTCGTGAAACCATGTATCGGGTAATGTCCCAGACTGATATTTTCCAGTCCATAAACCAATATAATCTGCTCCAAATGTCCTGACTTTCTTAGCAAATCCATACGTTAGTGAATCATATACTTCAGGAGTTGAACCTTCACCTGTAGAGATATCCTTTCTATCTGGATTATAGTCAAAAAATACTGCCCCTGCTTGATGAGAAGCATTTGCTGAAGACAGAGAACCTGACAATTTATAGTTATCACAGCCTAAACCACCAGATGTAAAATAAACACTATCATCTCCTACGGTTACTGTTAGACTAGCATTGAATGGATTGCTCACATATACATTATTTCCCTTAATAAAAGTAATGAAAGTATCACGTGGAAATAAAGTTTCGCTTTCAGTATCAACATCACTGAAATATAATCTCATCCCAGTTTTTAGACCTGAAGCATTATCTACTGTTATAAGCTGACCCATATCATAATCATTATTTAATGCTACACTAATCACAGCATCCTCACCAATTACTCTTTCTTGTTCACTATCATTCATCCATAAAAATCTCATCTTGTCAACAGATACATTACTTTTCGTATCATTATTTACATTTATTAATAATTTTTGGTCGGATGACATTCCATCATAATTAAATAGTTCGGGATATAATGCCTGAGCATCAAATAATGCTTTTAATTTTAATAAGTTTTCATCCGTCCAAGGTATCCTAGTCAGTATAGTAGATTTCTGATCGGTTGTTTTTCCTGGAGCAGCAGTTTGATTTGTCATAGGATGAACCATAGCAAATACATTATATGCTCCATCTATCGTAGACCTTTCGTAATTAGGATCAGCCATCAACTCTCTACCTGCCTCTTGAATTTCGGGTCTAAGATATCCCACTGTAGAATAACAAGATTCATATAATGATGGGATTTCCTGTTGAGTGAAAGCAAGATACCAAACATTATCAGTCCCAGGACCAAGCCAATTGAAAGCAGCAGTATTTATCACTCTATTAAAAGTAATGATTGTAGCAGTCTGTCCCCCCGCAGCAATCTCTTGGATTCCCACTATCTCTGCTCCTTTAATTCTGTTAAACTTTGTCTCTTCAAAATCATTATCGTTTCTGAACACCCCCAGACACTTCCATCCCACTTTCACAAATCCCTCTTGGAACATTTCTCCTAATTTGTATACCCTCCCTTCAAAAGTCCCTGAGAATTTACATTTTATTTGATTACTATCTACCTTCACAGTCTCGTCAACAGCGGCTGTCTCGCTTACAGGGACTTTAAATACGGACATTCCTAAACTAGTTATCGTTCCATCACCATTATAGCTATCATTAAACCATAAATCAGAAGGATGTTTTCCGAACCAAGCAGTTGAACAAGGAAATAACTCGTATGTATTAGACTCCGCCGTTAAATTAATATTATTTTGTTTTATTTGTCCATCGGTTTCTACTGTCGCTACACCAGCATCCTGACCAAGAGACGTATTCTCTATTTGTTTTGTATCATTCATCTTATTAGTTATTTGTGAAGCAACATTAGAAGGAGAATTAAATCCAAGACTCACATCATACTTAATTGTTTTCTTATACCAAATGAAATCCATCAGAGCAGGATCTCTTTCACCCTGTAAATAAAATCCAATCTTCTCACCCTCAGGAATATAGTTTTTAAAAGATTTTCTCACAAATAATGTATATCTCTTTCCATCGTTTGATAATTCAGTTCTAGATGAAGTCGTCGTAAAGTTCTCACGCGTTAAGCCACCAGATGTGTTTTCACCAAGATTGTATCCCCATCCATCTGGCTGACCAAAGTATTCTACTAAACTATAATCTGTTCCCATTCTATACGGATTAGGTTTCTCTATCCTACCATTCTTTTCATTATTATATTCAGCCCAAATTGTCCCACTATTCCACCATCCTGGTTGATCACTCTGCCCACATTGTCTTGGTAATGAAATATAATTATCGCCCTGAACACATTTATAATATGAATGTGTCAATCTTATATTATCATCGCGAATAAACTCTGTATCTTTACTCTGTGTATAATCCCAAGAATAGTTACCATCACTCGTCTGAAGCCCAAGAGTTGAAGAACCATTATTCAGACCACCTTCGGTTTTACCTCCTGTCGTATTTTGTGTAGTATATTTCTGAGAAATACCTGAATTATTAATTGCCGTGCGACCTTTAATCTCTATAGTGCTTTGCTCATTGCCGATCTCACTAATATATGCTGAATGAACAGATATCTTATCTCCTATATCTAATTTTATTCCACTTCCCAAATTATTTGTCCACATAGAACGACTTAAATCATTACCTGATAAGAACTCAGCAGAACTCTTCCTATTCGCTTCCAATAATATAGTATCTGTATACGAAGGGGCTTCCATATAGTATTAATATATACTTATAAAAATAAAAATAATTTGTTAAAAAAGATATCTTTAGGCGAAGAACACATCTGTGACACCATTCTGTAATTGGACTACACGAATGAGTTCTAAATATGTTCTGAGAGTAGCAGTGTTCGCGCTATTGTCTTTCTTGCTATTCTTGAGAGGGTCAAAAGTATTGTATACTTCTAAACCTCTGCTATTAATTCTCTCATTACGATTGAGTTTGTATGCCTGATAGAAAAATTTACCACCTAAACCATACTGGTGATGCTTTTGCTTATATCCTTCAAATGTCCCCGCCGTAAGACTTCCTCCTTCAAAGTTATATTCTTCACGAGTAATGAAAGGAACCATTCCCTCAGCCTGAGTTAAATAATGAAACTGTTGGGCGGAGTTTTCTACATCTACGGGATATAGGAAGTGATCATTATACTTAATATTTGATATCAGGCGACCCTGATACCTAACAGCCTCAGCACTCCCATAATCACGATTCATTGACATAGAGTGATAATTTCCAAGAATAGAGTCGCGACCTATATTGTCATCAGATAGTGTAGTAAATACTTTAGTAACAAGTCGTCCAGCTCCTCCTACATTGACAATCTGCTGACCTGAAGACACCGCTGAAGCATTCGTGTCATTATCTGCGGGAATATCAATAGTTCTCTTAGCAAGTCTGTAATCAGCAAAAGTAAAAGATAGATTCGCATTCTGCTGAGCATACTGTTCCATCATTTCCTGAGGGAAATACTGATAATCAGCAATGAGTTCGGTAGCACTCTGGTCAATAGAGAATGATGGAGAAGTAGCAGAAGCCGACTCAGGAAGGCAAAGACGATCCTTTGCGGCTTCACTGAAGAATAATTCAATAGTAACTGGTTCCGTCATCATAAAGAGGGGAAGCTGATTCTGAGAAAGGAAGGGAAATAATTCCTGAAGCGAAAGAGTCATTTCGGGACCGAAAGAAGCATTTGTTTTACAGAAATCGTGGTCATTGAGTTCCAGTCCCTCGGTAGCTGTCCGCTCAACCTGAAGACCTAGGTCAAGACCAAGGAACTCAGCTGTATTTTCTAGTTCCACATCAGAGCCCGCGAAGTCATTACCACCCTCGCCAGCATCGGGACCATAATACGGTTTGTGAGCAAGGCGACGCCCAGTCGTATACGTTTCTCTCTGTTTCTGATGTTCATTAGATAAGAACATTGACTTGTATCCTATATAGTGATTAAAATCATCTATTTCACAGAGTGTCTTAGTGCCGACACGAAGAGCACATCTCTGAATTAGCGAGTAGATTCCCACACCAACAGGTAGGAAACCAACACTAGCACTTTCTGATAATCGTAAAACAATCTTAGAGTTAGAATGAAGGATACCTTTATTCTGTAACTGAAAGCGACAGAACTTATCCGTGTGAACTACTGGGTCAAGCACGTCAGTTTCAATATCAATAGCAGTATTTGTGGGAATCTGTCCAATTCTTACAAGGTCGGGGACTGCTCCCGCACTTGATGAAGAAGGCTGTTGAGTCATCATTTGTGACTGGTCGGAAGAAGTTGCGTAAGACATATTTTATACTATAATATATAATATTAATAAAAATTTATTTTTAAAAAACAATTGAAACATATCATTAACGGATTACAGAGATACCATTTCCGCTGAATGCTAGGGTTTGCTTTGAATGAACAAACAAGTAGAAGGCTTGAGGATTCTCTTTAGTGAGATCACATTCCATATTCATTCCCCAGTTAACAGAACTAAAATCAACTCCTTGTCCAGATACCACATCGTATGCGACTCCTAATCCTGCGACAGACCCTCCATCAACCTTTACATTAACTGTAGTGGTTGATCCCGAAGTATATTTAGTGTTCAGAGGAGAAGTCTGACTTCTCGCTAATTTAGAGTATTGAGTGATAGCATTGAGATATTGCTGAGTAATTTCACTATCCGCTGTATCCGATTTAGCATTCTGAGTGTTAGTTGAATCTTTCTGAGTAGTATCAATATTGTATTCAAGAGGGAAGCGTTCTCCTCCACGAGTGAAAAATAATTGCTGGATTTTAGCAGGGCTCTGAGCAGTATCACCGTTCACAGGGAAGTTATTAGTCAAACCATTCTCACCTCTGTTGTTAATTTTATTAGCAGATATCATATTACCAAAAACACCAAGGACTCTTGATAGACCTAGATTGAAATTGACAATCGCATTCGTAGAGTTGAAAGTCGTGAAGTAAGATGAAATAGAATTGTATTCAAATGTAGAAGCAGGAGGCATCTGAACTTGAGGCTCCATAACTTCAGCAGAAATACTTAAATGACTTAATTCATAGAAAGCATCCTTTACATCATCACTTGTAGGACTACCATCTGCGTCAAACAGAACGTTTGAATCAGGAGCAAGTTGAATCTCAACCAAGAGTCCCCCAACTCCACCAGCACCATTCGCCATTAGAGGAATAGGATTCTGTCCTGAAAACAAACCACAAGGCAGATTTATAGCAAAAGAGTTACCACCACCTCGGCTATTACTAGTAAGAGAAGTATCGTTTTTGACTACAGTATTCTGTTGATTCGCGAAATTAGGTGAGACAAGAGCACTCATAGACAGATGTCCCGCACAATCCTGCTGTGAAGAAGTTACTGGGAGGTATGAACCCATAAATCTTGGAAAGTGTTTTATTTCTTCAATTACCTGATGGGTGGCCTGACTTTTTATAGTAAGGGAATCAATGATACTGTAAATTCCTAGTTGTTCACTCATACGTAGATCTGCGGTAGGTATAGTAGTATCATCCTTGAATACATTAAATTTACCGACCAGTCTAACAGACTGACCAGAGAGAAGTCTGTTCTGTTCACCAATAATAAACTGGATAAGAGGATTTCCGTCTTTATAGGATATCTTTCCCGTTGAGGTATGGTTGCTCGGAGTTACTTGGATATTAGAACGTGAAGACATATTTTATAGTATAATATATAATATTAATAAAAAATTATTTTTAAAAAAGATATCCTTTAAACTTCTAGAGCAATCGCATCGCCCTTCACTACAATTCTTCTTAAATGAGCACAATAGCAATTCCACAATTTTGGCTTTGAAGGAGCAGTTGCCTCCTGATACTCTACTTGAAGATTGAAATCCTTACCACGAGCGTCGTATACTCCTGAAGATAGACTGAGACTTCTACCTATGAAAAAGTTCTCCTGATATTTATCAAAAGATAGAGGATCAATACCAGCCATGAAAAGTGCTTTCTCATTTTCAATCAAACTCTGCTGATTGAGTGCTAGTTTGTCCTCGTTCACAGAGATACGGTTAAGAGGCACCTTACGATTCGGGTTGAGTTTCCCCGAATATATGAATTGATAATTTGATGCGTGATCCGAGATCCCTACAAGACCACTTCGTGTAGAGTTATTCTGAGAATATCCCGAATCAGCAAGTCCAGTATCTCTTGGGAGATTATTTACCTGATACGTATCCTCCGCAAAGACTTTCTGTGCCGCCGAGTATGGTGTAGCATCCGTAGGGATACATAGAACTGACTTACAACGACTATTCTGAATAGGGAGTCGGATATTCACAACACGATCACTCTGTAACTGAGAATATTTGTAATTAGTGTATGAAAGGAAATCATAGTTCATTGCTCCACCAGCCTTTAACATAGAGTTCATCTTAGAGATATATCCAGCGGGCATATCCACCTGCTGAACTTGGAGTTCAACATTGTCTATAGAGCATTTGGGAACAAAAGCATCCTCATCTACACCACACGAGTAGACATAGTAGTCTCCCGCAGCAATAGGAGCCCACCAGTCATTTGCCTGAGTCGCGAAAGATAATTTAACTAAACCAGTATCTGCTGTAGCCCCACCAATTCCCGCAGAAAAGTCATAAGTAACTGCCGTGATTTCCACAGCAGGTAGTGCTGTTCCACCAGTCGTTTTAGCGATACGAGTATCTCCAGGAGTTTCATTTCCATCTGCGTTGGTAGCGGGTTTCACAAAGGCAATTTTATCACCCTTCTTAAAAGGACACGATTCCACAGATATAATACCATTCTGTCTCTGAAGATAGATGTGAGAGGCATTTCCTCCCGAATTAGCCCAGTTACTCGGTGCCGCGTTTGAACCATTGAGAGAGTGGAATACAGCATTAGACGTAACCCTCTTATTCTTAAGAGTAGTTTCTATCTGACTAAATACCTTATTTGCGTCTTCCAAAATTATTTCTATGCGAAGTCCCTGCGTCATAGCAAGTGGGAAGATCTTGTCGTTTTGGAATATCCCTGTTGGGAGTTTGAGTAGTGCTTTGACCGTCTTGTATGTCTCATCAGTGAGATCTTCTCCATCAACATCAAAATAAGGATTCGTATCAACATTGTTCATATTCGTAGAAGTTCCGTCGTGATTAGGACTAGAAACATTACTCTTTAGAACAGTTCCCTCAGTCAATGCCCTCTTCTGCTTTAGTGTATCATTTGTATGGTAATCATACTTTAGAGCAGTAAGAACATTTACGTTCTGAATTTCTTCAAGAATTTGATTTTGAGCTCCGCCACTACTGACCCTAATATCACGTATTAAAACATTTGCTCCTAGGTCACCATCAAGTGTGATAGGGACTGGAGCACATCCCTGAACCCTAACATCCATACGGAGATAAGTTTCTGAGGGCATCATGAATCCAACAGTGGGAGGAATAACAAAATTAATCTGTTGACCAAGGTCATAGCTGAGTCCATTCTCTGCTTGAACAGAGACTTTCTTTTGGGAGATTGGGATTTTCTCTTCGGCAGTCCAGAACGATGATGTAGGCATTTATTATACTTATATATAATATTTCAAATACAAAAAAAAATCTAAAAAGCTCCCGTTCCCTGAGTGTTAGTAGCAATATGTTGAGATTGATTTCCTACTAGTCCTGAAGATACCATAGAGTTCACTGGGACTACATTTGCTTTCATTTGAGGTAGAGCAGCCAATTGGTTCTTACGAGTTGTCTCAACCTGATTCAAAGTATTATTCGCCTGAGTTGTAGCAGCGTCATCCTTTTCATGCTGATCTATTGTATCTGTTACTGCCGATATACCCTGAGCCAATTGTCCGAAAGGTTCAAGTGCGGGAATAAATGCCCCTAGAATATCTAATCCTGTTCCTACCGTTCCAGCAATTTGTGACACTTCATTCAATCTATCTATAGACCCATCTTTATTTTTAGTAAATCCATTCTTAAACATTTCATATGTTTGAATCCCCCCTCCTACATCACCTAATACTCGGAATCCTGTTGATGCTATACCAGCTCCTTTCTTTAATTTTTCTGTAGTAGATAATACTTTACCACTTAATTCATCTGTAGCAGACAGCTTACTATCTGTCACTTCTGGAGTATTAGCATTACTAGCAGCAGGTTCATTTGTTTTTGGTCTATTATTTACTGTATCAGCAGTAGGAGCAGCAGGAGCAGCAGGAGCAGCAGTAGGAGCAGCAGCAGGTGTATCAGGAACGTCTGTGGGATCTCCGACAAGCACTGATCTCTGGTTGTCAGGGATATTTCTCTGAGCGGCATTTCCTGCTGGAAATTGTCCTCTATCAGGTAAAAATACACTTTCGGTTTTAGTCCTTCCAAGAAATCCACTTACACCTCCAGCAGGAACTTCTCTATCTGTTTTTATCATATCTACCCCTCCGATTGTTTTTGTAACAGTAGGTGCGATTGCTTTATCTCCCACCTGTGTTGCTGATGCGAATGTCTTATCTACATCACCTCGTGCGATTGCTCTTTGAGAATAAAATGCCGAAGAAAATCTCCCTAGACCAGAATCTCGGGCTTTACTATATGCGTCGGCGGTCTCAGTAAATCTACCAAGTGAAGCAGCTCCAGTAGCACCACTCAGAGTATCCTTTACAGAATAGATAATGTTATCTTGTAAATCCTGTGAGTCAGCCCCTCTCACATTTCCTTGAGCTGTTATTTTATTAGCATCTAGTGTGTTATTAATTCTATCACGAGCACTTAAAATCTGCTCATTATATAATGAGTTATCTGTAGTCATAGCGTTTCCTTGAGCACGAGCAGAATCAAGTCCATACAAATCCATATTTATTTATCATCAACATTTTCTTCTAAATTATCTTTTTTTAAATCTATATCAGGATTTACATCTACCATACCTTTCTCACCTTCAGCTATTAATCTATTGAATGAAGCAAACATCTTTGGAGGATTAGATTGTAAATCAAGGTGAATGAAATCATAACGATTTGGTGTAGCTGACTTGTAGAGTGCTATGAATCTTTCTGCTCCTCCGAACAAGTCTCCGTATTCTTCTGCGACCTTCAATAATTCTTTTCGGTTAGGGAAGGGACTTCCGATGATAACATTCGTAGCATTCTGTCGTATGATTGGTGATACAGATCTGAAATTTTGTGACGATATCACGAGCAACTTAATATTGAAGTGACGAAATCTACTCGCAAGATGATTTATTCTACCTTCTCTTTTAATACTACCAAGACAATCATCTATCACTACTGCGATCTCAGGCTGATCTTCTTTTTCATATCCTTTCTGCTTCTCTACTAAACCATCTATGATACTATCATTGTATTGATCGTAAGTGTCAAAGGCTTCTTTCAAGAAACGAGATGTAACATCATTCGCAATTGTATTTGAAATTATATGAGTAGAATCAAATCTCTCCTGAGCATCATAAAAGTCTGTATTTAGTAAGAGGTTTGAAATTATGGTGCTCTTTCCTGTCTTAACGGGAGAAATCATGAGTAAACATGCTCCTCCACCGTATCCTTCAATTTGAGGTAAGTGAGGATGAACTGAAGGTAGTCCAGATTTATTTAGATAATTATCTTCAGGATCTTTAACAGGGATCACTTTTGGGGGTTCCATTATGTATTATTTATATTTTTATTTTCTTTATTTATTGTAAATGCGAGTATTTGTTATTAATGCCTATGAAGATAGAAAAGCAAAATATGATGAAGAAAGATATGAACTGTATCCTGCTATATGGTGGGAAGATGTAACAGAAGAACAAGTAGCAGAATATCATTTCCGCCATAATGCTAAAATGGATTATCGTAAAAAGGTAGTTGCTTGTAGTGAATCACATAAACAGTTATTACAAAAAATCATAAATGAAGACCTAAAAGATGTCTTTATTTTAGAAGATGATGCTATTATTGAAAAGTGGGATAGATTAAAAGAGCTTGAAGGATGTAAAGAGTTCTGTTATATCGGCGGACAGATAAATGCTCCGCTGATGAAAGATTTTAAAAAGTTTGAAGATATCAAAGATAGTGTCAGAGAAAATTTTTGTAAAGGTATTAATGTAATAGATCCGAAAGAATTTAGACTAGCTCACGCTTGTGGATACTTCATTCCAAACCGATGTGTAGCACAGGATATATTGACAAATATACCGAACGGAAAGAAGAATAGAGTTATAGATACAGAATATATATCTCTACAAAAGAAAGGTAAAATTACAAAGTTCGTCTATCCCGCGATTGTTACATTATATCTTCCTGATGCGAATAAAGGTTTTACATACTCTACATATAAATTGTATGATGATCAGTGGTTATATTAATCCTGCGAGAGCACGACCCCATATATCATCTTCAGCAGGTTGACCTAATGCTCTCTGAACTTGTCTTTGAACTTGTTGTTGCTGCTGTTCTTCAGCCTCTTTTTTCTTTTTAACTTCTTTACGTGCTTTTCTCTTTACTTCATATTGCTCTATAGCATTTGATGTAATCTTAGCAATCTGTTCTTCTGAATACAATTGTCCCTGCTGTTGTATTACCTCCTTTACTTTATTTTCTTGTTTTTGTTTCGCTTTAGATTTGGGGACATCTTTTCCTTCTGCTTTTAGCCTTTTAGCTTCTTCTCTTTTCAATCTCATCTTTTCTCTAGCATCTGCTAATGCTTTCAATTGTTTTTCAGTAGGAGGTTTTCTTTTCTTCTTTGGTTTCTCAGGCTCTGCTACTGCTTGTATTTGAGGAGTTCTAAATATCTCTTCATTCTTTAGTTTTCTTTTAGGCTTCACTACAGGTTCAGGTTCTGCTTCATCTACTATTTCTTCATCACTGTAAACAAAGTTAGGATTCTCTTCTCCAGTCTCTTCATTTCTATCTTCTATCTCCATCTTTACTGCTCCTTCACCATCATCAGCTTTAGATACAAGAGGATCAGCATTGGGTTCTTCTGTAACTGGCTCTGGCTCAGGAGGAGGCATAGTAATATCAGGTAAATAATTAGAAGACATCTTTTATAACTTTATTTATATTTTATTTGTAGATATTTAAATTTAATTTTGACTTATTGTAATGGATTGTAAATTGATTGTAAATGATGTAAAAAGATGTCTTTTAGGGTTGGAGAATAGGTTGTTTTTGATATGAAAAAAGTGATGAAATGTTGTATCATACCCCCTTGATTATTGCTATAATGTAGTGAATTGTTGGTTTTCACTTGTAAAATATCCCAAAATATAGGGGTTTTTAGGGTATTTGTTGCGGTTTTTTGAGATTGAATTTAGCTCTAAACTGGTAATGAATATATTTCATTGAAAATAATCTTAACACTGTAATAGTAATGATAATGTCATTACTTCTAAACAACCTTTTTTAACATTTTGAAAATAATTTTGATTCATAGGGAATAAAAAAAAATAAAGAGTATAATATTTTTACTTTCTAGAGGATAGAGGTTTTTTCAGAAAAGTGAAAAATGGATAGGGTAATATTTAAGGTTAAGCAACATAGGAAATATTATAAGAGAATGAAGGATTATATACATAACAGCACAGGAAATGATAAAAAAGCCAAATCTGAAAACCCCAAAAATACGGCAACAATTCAGGGGTCTGAACCAACCTTAGCTCATGAAATCAAAACTAGGAAGAAATATTATCAAACAGGCATACGACTCCCTAAGGTTCCTCAACAGGGACTGTTAATTATGCGGTATGAGAATCCAATAACAATTTCATTTGACTGATGAATTTTACAACATTCGGGGATCCGAAAACACCTTTTACAATATCTCAAACAACTTATTTTAAAAGTGAATTATTTGTATTTAAAGATTTATTTATATTATAAATCATGGAATACTCCGACAATACACCCTCCCCCGCACAAGCACCTCAATTCACACTATCTGAATTTCAACGATTAGCTGACATCTTTCTTGAATTTTATCAAGAGGGTAAATACTCTCTTGAGAGCATTGAAGATGGCGAAGCTACCCACAACCAACGCAAGTCTATCAAGAATGATTTTAAAGACCATCTCTTTGGAGATAGTAAGTTCCGTAAGGCATACGGAACAGACGCTAGGAAGAAGTGGAGCAGATATACTGTAGCGATGTTCAAGGCGTTGCTTCAATCTGATATTCACAAGTATCTTGATATGCGAAAGAGATATCGTTCTGTAAAGAAGGAATTAGATGAACTGAAAAATATTTCACCAGAAGTGAGACAGAATGAGATTGATGCTGAAGTTCGTAGATTACTTCCTATAAAGGTAACCGAGAGAATTGAAGCAAAGATAGCATTAGCTGATAGAATGAATAGCCGTATACCGCAGTATCAGGCTATCATAGACAGACAAAACGAAGAGATTGAATCATTAAAAGAAACATTAGAAAATTGTGTTGATAGGAATGAGCTACTTGATGCTCACGCACAAACATTACAATATAAAGATTTATATTTCAAAGCAAAGGCTAAAGCAGATAAAGTAGATATTAAATCAGAAGCCGAAAGACGGAGGAAATTAGAACAAATAGCTAAGTTACAACAAGAGCTAGACGCTACTTCTTAGATTTATCAAAGACTTCTTTTTCCTTGACTCTTTTCTTATCAACTACTTCTTCTTTTACTTTATACTGACAATCACCAGCACACGACATATCAGCTGGTTTCATTTCTTTCCCCTGTGCTTTTTTACCATTTCTGTCTCTTTTCGCATTAGCATATTTAATCTTAGGCATTTATTATAGATATATATAATTTTTTTATTTATATTATTTTAATATTTTACTTAATAAATATGTCATTAGTAATTACATCATCTTCGCAACAGGACTATGATAGGGACAATCAGGTAAAGATTGGATTAGAGAATCCAGCATCTTATCAGAACTTTTTGAAGTCTCCTCTTATTGTAGATAAAAATAGTGAGGTAGCCCTTGTTTCACTAAAATGTAATCGTGACGAAGATACAATTGTTATCAATGCTGGTGTTGGTGAAGGATTGTTTGTATACTGGGGAGCTGAAAACTCAGATAATTATGATGGGGCAGACGAATATCCTCACGACTTAGATGATATCAATACTCCTATTAGAATTGAACTCTTTGAGGGAACATATAGTCGCCGTAGTTTTATGAATCATTTACAAGAAAGACTTGAAACCGAAATGAAGAAAGCATACAAGGAAATAAATACAATCACTGTTACAGAAAGTCTTGATACTAATAATGTCTTTCAAGGATTCAATATACAATTTGTTCAGAAAGGTAATGGAACTGGATTTACAGATAAACCATCTGCTACAGAGTTCGGTGCTTACATTGATGATGATACATACATCAATATGATTGAAGAGGATCAATACACTACTGTAGAATCATTCACGGATAATTTTGTAGCATCTGCTTCGGGAACAGATGTATTGATTACTGGATACAAATCAGGTGCTGAAGGATCTGTCTGCGATGTTATTGGTAAAGCTCATCCACTCTCTCAAGTAAATTCTAAATGTGTGATATACTTCAATGGTTCATCTGCTAGTAATGTCACTGATGGATATACATTAGGTCTTGTTGCCTCTCAGGGTAATAGAACAGGAACTACGGATAATGACTACGGACGTCCTAGAGGTCTTCAAACCGAATTATTACGTGACGACTCCGTCAACATACCAACACTTTACGAAGGTGCTGATGATGAAGTTCCTCCTTTCTTTTGGGATGTCGCATTCAATTGGGTTCCTGGTGAGGACGGTCAAGTCATCCATTGTATTAATGACAATAATGCTAATGATACAGAAAGACAAATGAATACTATTACATTACAAACAACTCCTACTAATGCTTCTCTTCAAGCGAAATATTGGGAGGCGGTAGTATTTGAAGTCACTGGTGAGAAGATGGATGTGAAACTAAAACAAACAGGGAAAGAAGTATATACTACCATTGTATCATCAGCATCTACTACATTCGGTGAAAGAGTAAAACCACTGGGTGTCACCTGTAATCAACTATATCCAAAGATAGCTATTCACAATAATGATGCTACTAATCCTGGGACGGCTTGGTTATCTACATGGAATGGTCACGAAAGTCTGGGATACTATGATAAAAGTTATTTTGGTTTAGACGGATTAGATGATCCTAATCCTGTTCAACCCCCACAAAATTATATTGATATCGTGAACAGAATAGATTTATCAAGCGTATATGCTACAGGAGATATATTAACTCGTGATAGCGATGGTAATGTTCAGGATTATACATACAAGGGTGAACTCACGGGCAACAGAGGTATTGATAATAAATATGTATTCATAACTAGTGAATATAATGATAAAACTAATGACCCACTTTACTTTACAACACCTGAGCAAGCAGGGACTGTTTCCGATAAGGGAAGATTGGGGGATATTTTAGGGTTTCCATCTATCTCAGACCAAACAGAATTTGCTGTGAGTGCTGATCAAGGGGCAGATATTACATTCACCTCTCCTCGGTTACCTGATTCTGCTCCACAGGAATCTATGTTTGTTCGGCTAAAAAATATGGCTATTAACTCATACAATGCTAATAAGCAGAGTATCTCTAATATTATATATGCTTGTCCTAAGTTTGATTCTCAGGGTAATACTGGAGGACTACTCTTCTACGAACCCTCAGAACGTGTATATATAAAACTGAATAATACAGAAAAAATGATAGTAAATTCATTAGACATTGATTTAGTCAATGTTAATGAAAAAGTGTTACAGGAATTAGTAGGAAATACAATAGTTGCTCTTCATTTCAGAGAAGCGAAATAATTATTTATCAGTTACATATACTAGCTTTTGGATAGCCTGAGAATGTCCTCTAGTCTTAGCATACTTCTCAAGAATCTCATTATACTTTACAGCTTTATCTAAATCATTATTTTTAAGGGCATCATTGTAATTGATACCCGCCTCTTGTATTATAATCTTGTAGAGAAGTGTAGAACCTATACTCTTCCCTATGAGCTGTTTTGAGTTCTTCGTCATTATAGTTGTGACCGCGTAGTTAGACCAAGGCTCACCTGTCTTGGTGTAGTAGAACAGATAATCTCTACCTTCAATGTCTCTTGTTTTCTTCAAGTCCCTCAGCATCTTGATGAGTGCTTTGTCTCCAATATCAGTCAACTTACGACCATACTTTTGACTTGTCTTGTAATCTGTGATAGATAGGTAGACCTTCTTACTTCCAATGACTACATAATTGAACTCTGGTTGCTTGAGCTTCTTGTAGTCTCTGATATTGATGAACTTGAGAGTCGCATACTCATTACGACTCGGATGTAGAAGGTAGAGCCTCATGAGAAGTCTGAGATATTCCAACTCTATAATCTTCCACTCATCTAGGTGTGTTTTAAGAGGCTTATCACTGATGAGCTTCAGTTCTTCTTCTATCTTTACCATATAGTCTACGAGGTCTTCATACGATATCATATTTTCTTCTTGATTTTCTGTCAGACTCTTACCTTTCTGATAGGCTCCAATAACTTTATCGTCAAGAATCTTCTTTACCTTCATATAGTTTTCAGCGAGTATATGTTCTTCAATAAGTGTGAGGTATTCAATGATGGGTGTCAGATTACCAATCTTGGTAGCATCTGAGGGCTTCTTTGGATTGCCTTCCTTATCTTTTCTAGTAGTAGTAGCCTCTGTGATAAATTGTATTACATCCTTACTGTCTTTGAGAAACTCCCAGCTTTTGAACTCTTCTTCTTTGAACTTTCCATACTTCTTGACGAGCGATGATAGCCTCTGTGCGTAAGCGTCATTGGTAGTGTCTCTGCGTGAAACCTTCTTCGCGAATACTTCCTTCAGTGATGCCTTATCCATTATATTATTATTAGATTATAATTTTCGTAATCAAACTTTCAAATTTGTAAAAAAACTAAAATTTGAAACTTGGTAGAAATCAACGGTATATACAAAACAAAGAGAAATGGATAACATTCAGAAACAATCCGATCTACTGGACGGAGTCAAGCACAAGATCAAGGATGGCGAGTATAAGATGTTGATGGAGAACCTCAACGAGATACGGAAGAAGTCAGCTCCACTGTTTGTATCGTTCATCAGTGTCAAGGCTCACGCACGAGTCAGGTGTTCCATCTGTGATGGTATAGATAAAAAGGTTGTCTGCGAAGATGTCAGCACCAAGAATAACCAAGAATTTGAATTTGATGGAGCCGATGACGATGAAGTTGCTACGGCTATCAATGTGACCAGTCACCTAGAGGGAATCCCTACAGTCAGGCGTGTGCTTGATTGTGATGATGAACGACATAGAGAACTTAGTGTGAAGAGCTGTGCCTACCTTCCAAGACCTCTGTATGAAACAATGAAGCGGGATGGTTTCGCTAACAATGGAGACGAAATATTGATTTACATTCAAGACCTGTAGACTACCAAAGATAATTTAAAGCCCAGTATGCCGATGTATTCTTATCCCTGTAAGCAAATGAACCATCTTTTTTTTTGATTCCTTTCATTCTTGCTCTAAAACTTTTTCTTTGTGCTGGAGTGGCTGTCCCTGATCTCCAGTCATCCATTCCCTTCGCTCCAAAATGTATAAGTCTTTTTCCACCTGAGGGAGTCTTGACATATACAGAATATTTTTTACCTGCTTTTTTGCTCTTGAATGGTTTATACAGAGGTTTGGAATCTTTAGCCATTTATGAGTTCCTATATAAAAATAAATATCTTTTTTTTATAATATGGGATACATTCTTTCATGTTCTACAACGCCAACACGTATAGATTATTTAGTTAAATTGATTCCTATGATGAATCTAAGATACAAATATTTCGTAATTAATATCTGTGAGAAATATAAAAGATTTGGAGACTTCAAAATCCCAAAATCCCTACTACTACTCTGTAAAAAGAATAAGCGTATAGTATTTCAGTTTGTAAATGATTCGGGACCTCTTACGAAGTATATAGGAGGATTTGAGTTCATAAAAAAGAGGAAATTAGAAAAGGATAAAATGATAATTGTGGATGATGATATATTTTATCATAATGATTTATTTTATGAACTAATGGATCATAAGACAGAAGATAATATTACAACAGGCTCAGGATTTAATTATGATGAGAATAGAAATTATGTGGTGTTAAATGGTAATGTAGAAATGGTGGAGGGATATGGGGGGATATGTTTTGATTATAATGATTATAGTGATTTTATAGATTATTACTCAGGATATTATAAATGTATCAATGATTTTAAAAGTGAAAACGATGTAGAAAGATATCTTTGTGCTTCATTTTTAGGTGATGATTTTATAATCTCAAATGTGTATGAAAATAAGTATGCGGTGGAGGGATGTAGAAAGTTCGTGAATCCTCAGGGATATGGTTTGAAAGAGGATGCTCTACAAAATAATAATTCATTTGGTTCTAATATGTTGTCATATCTGTATCTATATGAGAATATTGAAATATTAAATACATTCAAAAATAAATATAATATAAATAAAGAAATCAATGTTATTCTGTAGTTTATCAGATCGCCCTGAGTTATCAAAACCTATGTTTGATAAATTAAAAGAATATTGTTGTTATCATAATTATAAATGTGTTCTTGAAGATAAGGTATTGGATACTATACGTGCTCCAGCGTGGAGCAAGATATTATTATTACAAAGAGAGATGAAAAGTAATCCTGATATTCCTTTGATTGTGTGGATTGACGATGATATAATTATAACTAATAAAGAGAAACGATTTGAAGAATTAATACAGGAATATCCATTTGATAATGTATTAATAAGTGAAGAGCCATATCCCCCATTTAATACTGGTATATTAGTCGTTAAAAATAATCAAGAGTCTTATGATTACTTAACTCATATATGGGATCTATGTGAAAAATATCCTATCTGGAAGAAAAGTCCAAATTGGGAGCAAGAAGTATTTTTTAGAGATTATGAAACGAATAAGAAAAACATAACAACAATACCTTATAAAATAATTCAGTCATTTTATAGAACAACTGATAAAGATTGGGTGGAAGGTGATTTCTCAGCACACATTACAGGAATGCCTCTTGAAAGACGTATAGAAATGAGAGATGAGGTCATAGATAGAATAAAAACCATAGAATAAAATATATGATATCATATATGATACATCCCTCGCATTCAAGAAAAGATTTAATAGAAGTTTGTGAAGTATTCAATATAGAAATAGAAGATTTATACGACCTACAAAAGATATCTTTAGTGTCCCTTTTAGAAGCTGAATTAGATAGAATAGATTACATTGAACCTGAATATGAATACTATTTTGTAAATGATATAGATGAACTCAAAAGATATCTTTTTGAACCCAATCAAACTAAGAATATTACGATAGCAACAAAAGAAAAAGTAATCAAAGATAGTAGACGAATAGTATCATATTGTCAGTCAGGTTACGAAATATTCCCTCACTTCCAATCTAAAGAAGAAGTATATGAGTGTGCTAAGATCGTAGCTCAGCATTGTGATATCTCCAGTTGTAGACGAGCAATAAAATTAATTAATGAGGATAGAAGTATGCCTGATAAAATACAACCAATAATATCAAACCGAGTAAAAAAACAATTAGAAAGAAGAGAGTTAGTGAAGAAGAGAACAAGAGGACAATTTAGAAGTCGGGCAGGCTCTTTTAAAGTGAGCTTTGATTAATAATGGAGGACTATTTAGATAATGTTTTCACTATCCCCCCAGTATATCCATAATTACTCCCCCATTCGTTTGTATATTTCCTAGGTGCGTCGGGGAACGCCTTTCTAAACTCTTCTATACCACCATATGTTTTTTTAGATACGAATCTATGATATGAAACATTTGTTCCAAGTTCTCGTCCACTCACAGTATTTAATTCTTTCGGAAGTTCAAAGTCTTCTGTATAAGTGAAATCGCTTGGTCTATCATCATAATAATCTAATGCTTCCAAATTACTATAATCGGTTGGTAGATAGACAGTAAATGTATATTGTTTCTTAGCAGGTGTTTTCTTTTTAGGCTGAGCCTTCTTAGGAGCAGGAGCTACTTCAAACTTCTTACCTTTATATGTTACAGAATCTTTCTTCTTTGGCTCAGCCTTCTTCTTTGGAGCAGCCTTCTTCTTTGGTTTATCATCAATTCCTGCTAAGAAATCTTTCTGACCTTTACTTAACCTCTTACGAGTCTTCTTGGTCTTTTCTGCTTCACTCCAGTGACCGAGTTTCTTGAGACCTGCCTGTAGTTCTGCCTTTTTGAGTCCCAATTTTACTAATGGATGATTAAGTTTCTTTGAGCGGATGTATGCTTTCAGTTCTGCTACCGTTGAATTCTGATTTGGTTTAGGCATGATTGTTTTATATAATATATATAAAAATAAATTAATCAATTTTTTTTAATCCCAGTCCCATTCAACATCTCTCTTCTTTTTGATATTGTCTTGATTTCTTTCTCTGATGAGTTGTCTTACCATCTTTGAGTTTCTTAGAAATTCTAAATCATCTAACTGAAA
>Ga0181421_1000085_pt1 | contig 22822 bp, 28 predicted proteins | sample 44SPOviralmetaG_FD_130146 | JGI IMG/M metagenome (GOLD analysis project Ga0181421, IMG submission 130146) | Marine viral communities from the oligotrophic San Pedro Time Series (SPOT) site, San Pedro Channel, CA, USA - 44 SPOT_SRF_2013-06-19 | ecosystem: Environmental > Aquatic > Marine > Strait...
TCTTTACCTCTCATTTGAAACCAACTTTTATTGGGGAATAAATGCTCTTCTTTTACTAAGCCTCTCCAATTAACAGATCCATCTTCATTAAAAGGGTACTCTACATTTTTTAGTAATCCATTCTCATCCCTAGAGAAAAGATTCGGGCCAACTGAATTATTTTTTTCATTACTTTTTGATTTTACCATAATTGTATGTGTTCATGTGTTCTATTTCTTCCCAAAATTCTTCACTGTCTATAAGCTTTTGGTGGTCATCTGTTTGCTCTATGTTCATTTTCCACGCTGCTTTACTATAGTACTTCTTATTCTTTGAGATTAGTGTTTTATTGCTATGATAGAACGTATTATCACATACATCTTCGGTAAAGTCAAGATCTTTTTTTGTTTTAGGAGAATATTCTTCAACAGTATAATCAAAGAATTTCAATCTTAAGTCTGATATTTTTTCTTTATCTTTGCATATCAAATTATAATTTATATTTAATTTACTGAGCATTTTTAGATACTCTTCATTTATTGACTCATCACCAATAAAAATAGTCATACCTTTGATATTATGCCTAGCTCTATAAACTAAATTGATATCGATAGCTTTATTGATCATTAGATTAACACGCTTAGATAACCAATGAGGAAGAGACTCTTCTAGTAACTCGTAATCACATCTGAGATTAATTAGGTTTTTAAAATTAAATTCTTCAGTAGGAATAAAATTGGGCACAATCTCAATAATTTTATTAAAATAATGCTTTCCAATATTTAATGTTTCGTAAGTATCAAGATCGTTTTCTATTTCAAGACAATCTAGGACAGCTTTCGCTATGGCTTCAGGATATATTTCATTGACTCTTTTGGGCTCTTCGTTGTCTCTAAACGAAGGTTTGATTTCTGAAAAGTCCGGGGCTAGCTGAATAGTCTTTGATGATTTATTCCAAATAGGTTTAGAGCACTCTGGATATAGGTTAGAATAAAGCCCAACAATTGGCCTGTCGTATATGCTAGCCAAATGAACCGGAAGGCTATCTATTCCTAAGTGTAGTTTTGTACCTTTTAGGATATAAGCCATTTGCTTAAATGTGGCATCAAGCGTATCATAATCACACTCAGAATAAACAGGATCGTCTGGACCTCCTACTTGTATTATGTCAATGTTATTTGCTGAAAGCTTTTCTTTAATTAACTCAAAAACAATCTTCCATAAATCATAGTGTCTTGCTGGAGACTTTTTATCATTAGTATGAAATGTAATATAATTATTACTGACGACAGGGTAAAAGTGCTCAGATATAATAGGCTTTCCTATTCTGACGCCCAATGACTTTGCATATTCTTCAGCTATGTGACTCATCGTTACTGTAGTATTTTTGCTCTTTTATTTCTGAGCTTGTTAATTTATTTATTTCTTGTTTGATAAAAAATCTTCTATCGTTTTTTCTATATACAGATATGGATAAATCAATAAACTGTTGATCTAGTTGACCGTCTTTTTCTTTATTCCTTTGTAGCTCAAGTATATCCCACAGCTCTGAGTTAACAACTCTTAAGCTATCCATTAGGGTTGATAGTTCAGGTGTTTTTTTATAAAAAGGTTCACAGAGAGGTTTTAGTAAATTTAATTCATGAAGAATGTCATTAACTTTAGACTCATCTTTAATTTTGTTCATTTTCACAGAAAGAACAGAAACCTTATCAAAAAGTTCGCCGACAGATATAGGCGTAGATATTAAATTTGATTTACTTGTCATATATATCAAATTGTATTTTATCTTTACCGTTATGAGTATAATTCAAAATTCTTTGCGTGCCTATATTTGGAAGATATGCTACATCAAAATACCCAGAGTGCTTCATGCTTCCCTCAAGTAATAAAAGTGAGTCCATCTGATCAGTATGAGGAATTAACTTATGAACAGCAGGATGATCTTCGATGAAAGGAAAAAATGTTTTCTTTGTAATAAAATATATATTGTGTTCTGGATAGAGTTCCTTTAAATTGCTGAGCAATGAATTAACCCAAAGTACATCTCCAGCACTTCCTGGCATTACCACAGCAATTCTTTTGTCTTGACCTTCATCATCTAGTAGATCATCAAAATTAATTTCACTATTTATTTTGGCGTTTTCTTTGCTGGCAACATTTTTAAAATATTTTAATACTTCGGGGCGAGATAATCCTTTTTTAATTTGAGACATCCAATGCTTGTGACCTTGATCTATTGATGGATCAACATCCATCATTAATATATTCTTATATATATCAATAAGCCAATCCGAGTCCGAGTTTATTTGAGGCGGATCGTAGTCAGGATTTCTTGGTTTTTCGGAAAAGTCAAAATCCCATTCCGTAAAATCCATTTCATCTATAATTTCTTCAAGCTGTTTACCTATAGCTTCAGTAGAGTAATTTTCTATAACAAATTTTCTAGCTTTTTTACCGATCTCTTTCCTCTTTTGAGGTTTCATCTTGTGGATCTTGTTAAGCTGCTTGCATATGCTGGCGGGGTAGGTACTAGCTTTTATAAATTGAGTTCCTGGCTCACGGTACTCTGCCCAATCTAATGCAAACCCTCCGCTCTCTGCTGTGCATTGATCTTCACCACAGCTGTAATTTGTGACTAGTGTTATTAGTTCGCAAAGCTTAGCTTCCTGTATGGGCAGTTCTTGGCCGCCAGATGTAAATGGGTGGCAGTATACATCCATAAGATTGTATATCTCATTAAGTTGAGATTCGGATACGCCGTGCTTGACATTTGTGGTGCTTTGAGATTCTTTACTCCCGCAATTTTTGCAGTCTAATTTTTGACCAGAGTAAGGTTTAATTTCATAGGTTTTGCATTTTTCGCAATAGTAAGTTGTGAGTATATCAAAATTATCTATACCTTTTTCTTCAATAAGCCTAGGGATATCCCAACCCTCATCCCAATGTGTGTGCAGTAATAGTTTAGAATTGACTGACGGATTTTGATCTTTGAACATTTTAAATCCATCCAGCAAATTTGGGACACTTTTTCTTAATTGATTCCTAAATACAAACCCGATTAAAAAACAATTAGAATCAATCTTGTGTTTTTTTCTAAGATTTAATCTAGACTCATCAGTACCTCGAAAGAAATTTTTACGATCTACTGCCCCATGAAGTGTTTTGAAATGATCGTGGCCTAACTTTTTCATTTCTCTTTCTGCAAAAGATGCCCAACCGTAATAATGCTTGATATGTGATGCAGCAGAAACAGCTAACGGAAGAATTGGCTCAGAATCTAAAGTCGTCCAAATCATACAGTTTATTTTATTCCACCATTTACGATTCCAATATTCGTTGAATGCCCAAATATCTTCAGCTCCAATATAAATATCTGGCTTTACTTCCTTAATGATTTCGTCTATTGTTTCAGCTCCATATGCTGCAGCCCTTGCTAAGTTAGGGTCTTTATTTAATTCATTAATTCTTGATTGGTCGTTTGGTAAAGTACCAATGCATTTCCATGGCATTTTTGATAGAGGGGTGTGCGATTTAGGAAACCCATTAGCCGCCTCTATAATTTCATATTTGCCAGTAGACTGTAAATACTTTAAGATATTCTTAGAATTTTTACCAAAACCAGTAAAAGCTTTACAGTGGTTACTGTGAAAAAGTATTTTCTTTTTTCTACTCATACAAAGGTTCAATCCCTGCAGACTCAGCTTTTGTTTTGTTTGATTTATTATACCTATGTTGGTAAATTTTTTGAATTAAGTATCTTAGAAATGAAATCAAGCATTCGCATTCGCCTGGCTCTAATGATAATTTAAATGTATTGCCACCACTTTTAGAAATGGTCATACCAAACGCAGGTATGGTTTGCTTAGATTCTTCATATTCTTTTTTCTGAGAATTATAACTCTTGATAGTTGCGACTTTATCCCAAGGAGTAAATTTAATTGATGTATTGTTTTCTCCGCTTTTATGATAAGTGCTCCACTCGTATCTTTTTTCCAAGCAATTAATAATTGAACCGCACTCAAATTCATTAAACTTAACGGTAATAGTTTTCTCTGGATTATTAGAGTTACCTTGAAATGTTCCAGAGCCATTATTCCAAGAATACTGAGCTATTCCGTTTACGAATAAAACAGGCTCTCCACTTTTTTTATCATCTCCCGCAGAGAATGAAAACCCAAAACCTGTATTACTTTTATTTGGCTTGTATATTTGTATGTTCATATTAGTCAAAATCTATTTTTATATTTTTATTCTCAAAACTTTTTTTCATCTGATCTGGATGCTTCGCACCTCTTCTAGTCTTAGAGTAGTTCTTATAGTATTTTTCTTTTAATGGATCAACGCCGCCGTTTTGGGAGGCTCTTTGCGCCGAAAGCTCTGCACTTCGATCCATGAGGTCGCCATAAGTTCCTTGCTTGCCTGCGGTTTTATTAACGAAGTCAGCATTATTCCATGGGTCAATTGATGCTTCTGTGTTTAATTGAGGCAAAGAATATATGCGTTTCCATTCAGTTCCATCTTCATCTATATATTTCTTTTCATCATTCATACCAAAAAATAATTCAGCTACTTCTTCGGTTTTTGGGTGTTGAAATAAGTATATAGGCATTTTACTTTTTGTCTAATTTGTTGGCGGCTAATTGTATTAAATCTAGCAATGAATCAAAGAACCAGCACAAGGCAGAAGAAGCTAGCGGGAAAAGTGCATAATGAATATTTCTTTCTAGATAAAAAAATACTGCACCAATCAAGCAACCTGTCCAAAATCCTAAACATAAACTACAATTGAATAATTCTTTCAATATATTTGATTTATTGCATATGTAAGTTCTTGGTTTGTTAAGGATAGATCCATACCTAAGGATCCACATCAAGCCAATTGATGCTATAAGTTTAAGAGTTATCAAGTTCTTTTAAAGCTTCTTGAATAACGTTTAGTTGTTCTTTACTTAGCTTGACTTCACCGCCGAAATCATCTTTTAATGAATACATATCATCTTCGGTTTTTTTTAATGCAGGACACCTGCCTTTTCCGCAACATAACAATACGCTGTTTCCTTCTCTTTTTATATTCATGACTTAATTAGTTTTAATATTTGGTTAATAGTATTTGAGTAATTAAATGTTTCTTTTAGTTTTACCCCTTCTGTGTTTTTACTTTTGCAGACAGATATAGCTTTTTCTGTAGCAGAATAGAAATCTTCATCAGAAAAGATGTTAAAGTTACCTTGATTAAAATTGTCATCTTTCTTGAAGAATATATTATCGTATATCTCTTCCTGGGATGACGGATTTACTATGATAGAGTTTTCTTCTGTCGCCCAATCTTTATGAGATGTAGCATTGAGAACAATACTCCATTTACCTAAGCAGGTTGAATTAAATGCTGGCAAGTTCCATCCTTCTGCCCCGCTTAAACCACTAAGATTGATGTCTATAGAATTATAAAGTTCATTCATCTCAGAGTTTGTTTTAAGATGGGGTAGGAAGTTTATATTTTTGTATGTTTTTCCTGCCAACGCACTAGCGATAACTAACTTCATTTGATCTTCTTTGAAGAATGGATTTGTTATACAGCAAGTCAGTTGGTAGTCTGGATTGTCTCCGTATTTTTCGGCCCAAAGCTTTAATATTTTTGCAGTGTGCTTTCTTTTTTCAAACTTGCCAACTAATCCAAAATTGATTTTATCTCCAAGATATTCCTTATCTGTTTCAAAGAAATCTTCATCAAAACCTATAGGTATGTATTCGGTATTGGTTAAACCTTTACTTTTGAAGCATTCCTCAGAATGGGAGCTACTAAAAATTGTTTTTTCATGAATACTTGATAAATTAACTTCTGCGTCAGTTGGTTGATCGCATTCATAAAAAGTATAAAGAAAACTTCTTGAACCAACTGTAGATTCTGAACCCATAAGGTGCCACATCTTTAGTGATGGATTATCTTTATTTAGATTTTTTAATCTATTATGATAACAGTCAGTAATCCAAGATTTGCAATCCTCGGAAAGCTTGTCATATGCATCGAAATCTAAATTATTTCCAACAGGAAAAAAACAGATTTTTTGATCTAACTTATGCAACTCTCTCAACATATTGACAGTAACATTGCCAAAGCTTAAGGAGTTTATTGGTCCGCTAAAATTAATGTAATCCATATTAAAAGGGCATTTCTTCTTCGTCGATAATTTCCTTTATACTATTGGAAGGTTGAGGATTTTCAATTTTTTTATCCTCATCTTTTTTACCATTAGGAAGGAATCTTACGATGTCTGCTCCAACAAAAAACTTCTGGCGCTTGTTGCCTTCCTTGTCTTCCCATTTATTAACTTTTATTTTACCTTCTATGTAAACGCAGGAACCTTTTGATATATATTTATTGCAGTTGCTTGCGACCTTGTTCCAGCATTCGACATCCATAAATAAGACTTCTTCTTTTGAGGAATTTATCGCAATTGAGAAAACACATTTCGTGTATTCACCTAAATCCTTTAACTCTGGTGACCTAGTGAGGTGGCCTATTCCTATAAATTTATTAATCATATGTCTTTGCTAAGCTCTTTCTTTATTTTTGATATTGTTTTATTGTGAATATTAATGCAGCCCTGAATGCTTAAATTGAGAGAGTCGCCTATTTGTTTCCATGGTGTCACTTTATTGGTGCTTGCATCAATGTATCTCATTTTAAAAATCTGAGACACTCTCTGATCTTTGTAATTATCTATCATTGACATTACCTTGTTAAGAAATTCTTTGGATATAATCTTTTGATCATAATCTTCCTCTTCGGGCATCTCTTTAATTTCCGGTTGATCTAAGAAGATTTCACGGAATGATTGATTTTTGTTCTTATTGTATAAATTTAAGCACATCCATCTAGTTTCATTACCTAAGTAAGTTGAAAACTTAGTGTTCCTAGACTCATCATACTTGAGTGCAGCTTGATATATGTAATAATTTTTATCTGAGATTAATTCATTCTTAAAAGAAGGTATGGAGCTATTTGTTCCTGGGGTATAATTATTAACCATAGTCATATATATTCCGCTGTGCCTCGATATTAGCTCTAGTAAGCACTCTGTGGAGCTGGTATCTTCTCTTAATTTATGGATTAACTCAGAATCCGACATTTTCTCTGTATTTTTCATTTGAATTTCCTCCATGTTAACATAACATCTATAGTAATGTCAACATTATTATTAGGTTTACGTAAGATAATTATAAGATATACGTTAGAAATATCCTTAAACTTAAGTTTAAGGAATAATATTATAACATAATTTTCAAAAATGTCAAGTGTAAAAATTAAAATTTCAATATTTAGTTTTACTAAAGTTGATTTGTCTAGAATTAATCCAGATGCTTGCAGAAGTATTACGCAACTACAATTAACTAAATGAACCCCCTGAGTAATAATTCGTGCATCTTAACTTCATACTTAACACTGAAAAAACACCCACAACATGGCGATGTAAACAACAAAATACAAGGAGTTAATGATCAAGGTTTTGTTAAAAATAACTCTTTTTTATATATAAAAGATTTTTATAATTCTTTACTCAAGACTAATTGCGATGCAGTAATATTCCATGACAATCTATCAGAGGAATTTGTAGGGAAATACACCAATAAAAATATTAAATTTTTAAAAGTTATTCCAAGTAACCTAAGTAATAATGATTATAGATTCTTCCTCTACCAAGATTGGCTTAACAAAAATTTTTATGAAAAAGTTTTTTTAGTCGATGCTTGTGATGTTATCATAAGTAAAGATCCTTCTACAATGAATATAGATCATGACATTTATTTTTGCGAAGATTTACTTAAGTTAAGTGATTACAGATTCGGCATGGATACTTTTTCTCAAATCTGCAACTCCCTCTTATTAGAGCCTTTATTAAATTTACATAATCATATACTTCTAAATATGGGAGTCATTGGATTTAACCATAAAAATGCGATGAAGTTTCTTAATTTGTTTTGCAATCAAAGAAAGCAATCTAGATTATTCCATTTAAATGTAAATATGACATTAGGGAATTATATTGCTCGAAAATATTTTAATCAAGTCTACTCAGGAGAGCCTTTTTGTAGTGAATTCAAAAAATACCAAAAAAACAGAAAAGATGTTTACTTTATACATAAATAAAATATATTATGAATGATATATACAAAGGGGTTGATTTAAGTTTTGGTCACCAATTATTAAGAGGCGGAGGCAAAGGCTCACCCGAGCATTTACATGGTTTGGTGGACTCTGATCAATCTTGGTTATATAAACAAAAATGATTCAATACAATTTAGTCTTACAAGATAGAAATTGGGTAATGGAAAAACTTGCAAACCATTTTCATAAGTATATACCGAACTCCAAGATATCTAACAATGCAGACGCCAATGCCGATATCAATTTTTATTTTAATTGGCATGCCATGACATCAAAAACTAAATTTGATGTTTGTTATTTTACTCACATAGAAGATATAAATTGGTGGAATAGAATATCATCTGCATGCGATGTGGCTATATCAATGGGTAAAAAATATCTAAATAATTTACCTAAGGATAAAACAATTGTTTTTTATCCACCTCCTTTTGAAAGTTTTTTACCGCAAAAAAACATTAAGATTTTAGTCGTCGGCAGATCTTATAAATCAGGAAGGAAAAACCTTGAAATTTTAGATGTTATAAGTAATTTAGATAATATAGAATTAACATTTACAGAAGGTAAACTTTCTGAAGATGATTTAAAACAAGCTTACTTAAAAACTGATTACGTTTTAGTGACTTCTAAGATTGAAGCGGGCCCAATGTGCGTTGTAGAGGCTATCGCGATGAATAAGTCCGTGATAGCTCCAGATGTTGGTTGGTGTTGGGACTATCCAGTCATTAAGTATAACAATGAAGATGATTTAAAAAGCATAATCACAAAAATATCCTTTAGCCCTAACTCATGGAATGAAAGAGTTAGTGAAATTACAAAAAAAATAAATGATAAATTTAATGAATTCAATTTTTGATATAAAATATTACTTCGATCACCCGCATAACGAAACTATCATTAATGAAAGATGTGTTGAAATACCTGTTGCCTTACGTTTTTTAGATCTTTTTAAAGATAGTGACTTTATTGAGATTGGGGCTGTTTTACCATATTACATAAAATCTAACCACCCAGTGGTTGATCCAATAGACCGAAGATCCACAATCAAAGAATATGCTGAAAATGTAGATTTTTCCAATAAGTCTGTTCTTTCTATTTCAACTATCGAGCATATAGGCAGAGGAGATTACCATATGCAAAAAGTAGACGGTTTAGCACAAGAAGTTTTATCTAAGATCTACAATACTAGCAAGGCATGTTTAATTTCTTGGGCAGTGGGTTACAATAAACCTTTAGATTCCTATGTCAAAAACTCTAATGAATTCAATTACATTTTTCAGCAAAGAGTCGAAAAAGACAAATGGGTGGTTAGTGAAGAGACACACAATTTTGATGCGCAATATGGCAAACCGTTCCATAATGGAAATGCGGTACTATGGATATATAAAAACTTAAACATTGATTTAAATCATAAAAAATATATAATCTAAAAATGAAAAAAATAATTATAACAGGAGTAACAGGTCAAGATGGTAGCCATATGGCTGACTACTTACTAAAAAATACTAATTTTAAAATCTACGGAGCAGTTCGCCGTCTTAGCGTTAAGAATCACGAGAATATCTTGCATTTAGAAAATGAGCCGCGTTTTAAATTAATTAATATGGATCTCAATGATGCTCATAGTATGAGAGATGTCATTATCGATATTCAGCCGGATTTCTTTATTAATTTTGCCGCCCAGTCTTTTGTTGCGGGTAGCTGGGATTATCCAATTCAAACATGGGATACTGACGCAGATGCAGTTCTTCATATATTAGAATCAATCAGAAGATTTGCACCAGCTTGTCGTTTCTATAACGCAGGATCCTCCGAAGAATTTGGCGATGTTATTTATAGCCCCCAAAATGAAGAGCATCCATTACGACCACAATCTCCTTATGGCGCAGCAAAGTGCGCGGCACGTCACATTGTTAGGGTTTACAGAGAATCTTATGGTTTGTTTGCGATTCAAGGCTGGCTATTTAATCACGAGGGCACAAGAAGAGGTCTCGATTTTGTTACAAGGAAAATCAGCAACGGTGTCGCAAAAATTAAACATGCAATTGAAAGCGGTCAAGAAATTCCTACCCTGCAGCTCGGCAATATTGACGCTCAACGAGACTGGACTGACGCAGAAGATTTTATGGAAGGAGTTTGGATGATGCTGAACAGAGACAAGCCCAAAAACTATGTTCTCGCTAGCGGCAAGATGTATACTGTTCGTGAGTTTTTGAATGAAAGTTTAAAATGTGCTGATATTAAATTTATAGCAAAAGGCTCCGAAGAAAACGAAGAATATTATACCGAAGACGGCAAACTAATCTTTAAGGTTAATTCAAAATTTTATAGGCCCGCTGAAGTTCATGAGCTTTGCGGAGATTGCTGCCTGGCGGAGCAGGAGATGGGCTGGACTCGTAAAACTGACTTCTACGGTTTGGTTAAAAAAATGTACGAGAATGATTACAAACTTCTCTCAAAGTGAAAGAAAGTAAAGTCTTCGTAGCCGGCCATAGAGGAATGGTCGGTTCCGCAGTGTTAGATAATTTAAAATCAAAAGGTTACAAAAATATAGTAACCAAGACCAGAGATGAATTAGATTTAACCAGCCAGCAAGATGTTGGTAAATTTTTCAAGAATGAAAAAATTGATTATGTTATTTTATGTGCAGCTAAAGTTGGTGGTATATTAGCCAACAATACATACCGAGGCGATTTCATATACGAAAACTTACAAATAGCCTCAAATATTATTAAATCATCGCAAGTTTATGGTATTTCAAAATTAATTAATCTTGGCTCTTCATGCATTTACCCAAGAGATGCAAGAATACCAATTCAAGAAAATTCATTACTTACAGGTATACTAGAAAAAACGAATGAACCTTACGCTATCGCTAAAATAGCGGCACTGAAAATGTGCGAAGCATTTAATTCTCAGCATGGCAGTAACTTTTACTCCTTAATGCCTTGTAATTTGTATGGCCCGAGGGATAATTTTGACTTGCAAACATCTCACGTACTTCCTGCATTTATTAATAAAGTTCATGCTGCAAAAATTTCTAATCAAAAAGAGATAGAGGTGTGGGGTAGCGGAAAACCTCTCAGGGAATTTCTTTATGTCGAAGATTTGGCTGATGCGGTTACTTTTTGCCTCGAAAACATAGATGCCGGCGATATTTACTCGAAAGGAATTTCTCATTTAAATTGCGGTTCAGAAGAAGAGGTTTCTGTATCTGAACTAATGTATTTGATTCAAGATATTATTGGTTATTCAGGCAGAATAGTTTTTGATAAATCGAAGCCTGACGGAACTTTTAGAAAAAAAATGGATAACTCAATTATTAAAAACCTTGGCTTTTCTAGCATAACAACACTTGAAAAAGGTATTGAGCAAACTTATAATTGGTATATAAATAATATTTAATTATGTCTGAAGAAGAAACTAATCAAAATACAGAAGAGAATCAAACAATAATCTCTATCGACGGTAACGATCATGTCCTTGAAGATATGAGTGATGAGCAAAAAACGATCATACAGCATATTGCCGACTTAGACAGTAAAGCAAAAAATGCACAATTTACCCTTGATCAGTTTAATATTGCCAGAAAAGCATTCATGGATATGCTTAAAGAATCTCTTTAATTTCTTTTCTTGCGTGTATAAACTTACATGCATAAAATAAAATCTTTAGTTACTGGTGGGGCTGGCTTTATTGGCGGTCATCTTGTTGAACGCTTACTAAAAGCAGGGCATGAAGTCGTAGTAGTTGACGATGAGTCTTCTACTGCTAATTCAAATTTTAACTGGAGAGAAGATACGGAAAATCATAAAGTTGACATTTGTGATTTTGATAAGCTTGAACCTTTATTTAAAGGAGTTGATTTCGTTTTTCATTTGGCTGCCCGATCTCGCATACAAATTTGTGTACAAGATCCATCTGATGCAGTAAAAAACAACTCGCTTGGAACAGTTAATGTCCTGCAATCTGCAAGACTAAACAACTGCAAGCGAGTCATGTTTGCGGGAACTTCTTCTTGCTATGGGTTAGCTAACCCGATTCCACTACAAGAGGATATGCCAAATGATTGCCTTAATCCTTATTCTGTAAGCAAAGCAAATTGTGAAGAATTATGCAAAATGTACACAAAGCTTTTTGGGCTAGAAACTGTACTATTTAGATTTTTTAATGTTTACGGTGAGCGTCAACCTTTAGCTGGCGACTATGCTCCTGTTATTGGCCTATTCTTCAGGCAAAAAGAAGCAGGCCAACCGATGACGGTTGTAGGTGATGGGCTTCAAACTAGAGATTATACATATGTAAAAGATATTGCTGAAGCTATGTATTTAGCCGGAGAGTCACAAAATAAACAAATTATCGGCGAAATGTTTAATCTTGGCACCGGAAGAAATCACTCTGTCCTTGACATCGTTGATTTAGTCGGGGGCAAACATTCTTTTATTGATGCCAGACCAGGAGAATCCAGAGAGACTTTGGCTGACAACACGAAAGCCAGAACTCTACTTGGATGGAACCCCGCCCAAAGATTTGAAGATTGGGTAAAAGCGAATCGACCACAATGAAAATTGGAGTAATTGGCAATGGGTTTGTTGGTTCTGCAGTTGCCAGCGGTTTCGGTAAATACGATGTAAAAGTTTTCGACAAGAATCCTGATATATCGCAGAATTCATTAGAAGAAGTTTTAACTCAAGATTTTGTTTTTATTAGTGTCCCAACTCCCATGAAAGATGCCATGGGTGCTGATTGCAATCTATCAATCATAGAGTCTTGTTTGGATGAAATTGATTCTATTGGCTCAAATGCTATATTTATTATAAAATCTACAGTACCAATCGGCACAACTAAAAACCTTCAGAATAAGCATCGGAACCTTAATATTGTTCATTCACCCGAGTTCTTGACTGCAAAATTCGCCAAAGAAGATTTCTTAAATGCCGATAGGCATGTGGTGGGATATACCAGAAAGAAAAGTGTTGGCGAAAAAGTCATTAAATTATTCAATACTGCATTTCCGAACATACAAACTATATTAATGAAGAGCGATGAATCTGAATCCGTTAAGTATATAGCGAATTGCTTCTTTGCAACTAAGGTTAGTTTTTTTAACGAAATCCATGGTTTGATTAATAAGCTTGGGTTAGACTGGCACTCAATTATTAATGGCGTAATGAGTGATAAGCGAATCGGGCAATCTCACTTTCAAGTGCCAGGCCATGATGGAGATAAAGGTTTTGGCGGCACATGTTTCCCCAAAGATATTAATGCTCTAATAAAAACTTTCGAAAAAAATGGATTAGATCCAAAATTATTAAAATCTGCTTGGGAAGTAAACCTTAATGTAAGAAGCGATTTAGATTGGGCTAGGTCCGAATCTGCAGTTAAAGAATAGATTGTTAATAAGTTGGCGAGATTGGTCTTGCATTACACGAATTTCTATGGTAACATAGGAAAATATATCAAATTATTGTTTTTATTGAAATACAAAATACCCCTGTGTAAAATACCTTCATGGATATAAAAGTTAAGAAGAGAAATGGTCGCCTAGAAAGCTTCGAAGTAGATAAAATTAATGCAAGTGCACAAAGAGCTTGTGAAGAAATAGAAGATGTTTCTGCGAGCGAAATAGTCTTAGATGCACAACTTCAATTATTTGATAAAATAACTACCAAAGAAATAGATCAAGCACTAATATTATCTGCTCGTGAAAAGATAGAAAAAGAACCCAATTATTCTTACGCTGCTGCACAGCTTTTATTGAACTGTTTGTACAAAGAAGTATTTAAGGAAGGTGTAGATTCCGATGCGTTTAGATTTCAGTATAGAAAAAGCTTTATACAAAATATAAAAAAATTAGTAAAAGAAGACAGGTTAGATAAAAGACTACTTGACTTTGATTTAAATAAATTATCTAATGCATTAAAAATTAGAAGAGATAAAGACTTTAAATACTTAGGTATACAAATTCTTTTTGATAGGTATTTCATTAAGCAAGATAGTAAAATAATGGAAACACCTCAAGCTTTTTGGATGCGTGTAGCAATGGGATTAGCTATAAACGAAAAAGATAAAGATGAAAAGGCTATAGAATTTTACGATCTATTTAGCCAATTTTTATATACCCCATCGACCCCAACCCTTTTCAACAGTGGAACTACTCACTCGCAGCTTAGTTCTTGCTACCTTAATACTTTTGATGATAGTATTGACGGCATCTTTGACGGTGCTTGGCAAGAAGCTCGTAAATCAAAGTACGCCGGTGGCCTTGGCCTTGATGTTACCCCTTTTCGGTCTACAGGTTCTCATATTCAGGGAACTAACGGCATTTCTAGCGGCTTGGTCCCTTGGCTTAAAATATACAACGATCTTTTGGTCGCAGTAAATCAAGGTGGTAAGCGTCCAGGAGCTGGATGCGCTTATCTTGAGCCATGGCATTTAGATTTCGAAGATTTCTTAAATCTAAGAAGAAATACAGGAGATGATAGACTTCGTTGCCATGACATGAACACAGCATCTTGGGTTCCAGACGAATTTATGCGTAGGGTTCAAAATGAAGACGCCTGGTATTTCTTTGATCCAAGAGATACTGAAGATGAAAACGGAAAAACCCTTCACGATCTTTTCGGAGAGGATTTTGATAATCGATACGACGAGTTATGTAAAGCAGCAGACGCAGGTTCAATTAAAAATTATCGAATAATTCCCGCAAAAGAATTGTGGAAAAAAATGCTGAAAGTTTTATTCGAAACATCCCATCCTTGGAATACATTTAAAGATCCTTGTAATATACGTTATACAAATCAACATGAAGGAGCAGTTCACAGCTCTAATCTTTGCACAGAAATCACACTACATACCAAATCTTCTAAATATAAAGCAGGCGAAAAAGTAGAAATTGGAGAAACTGCGGTTTGTAATTTAGGCTCAGTTAATTTAAAAAATCATTTAATAGAGAAGACTACTCACGGAAAATCTAATTATGCAATTGACTACAAAAAGTTAGAGTCAACAATTCATACGGCAATTAGAATACTTGACAATGTCATTGATATTAATTTTTACCCGACTAAGGAAGCGGAAAAATCCAATATTCAACATAGACCAATAGGCTTAGGCATGATGGGCTTGCACGACATTCTACATATGCTTGAGATTCAAATTGACAGCAATGAAGCAATAGAATTTAACGATAAGCTTTTTGAGTTTTATTCGTGTCATGCAATATATGCAAGCTCCCTCATTGCCAAAGAAAAAGGATCCTATAATACCTACGAAGGATCTTTATGGAGCAAGAGTATTTTACCTATCGATTCTTACAAAAACTTAATGTCTTACAGAGGTAAAAAAGAAGGGCTAAAAGGCGAAACCTTAGATACTTGGCAAAAAGTGCGTGAGCAAATTAAAGAATCGGGCATGAGAAACTCTAATGTTATGGCTATTGCTCCTACCGCAACTATTGGTTACATTAATGGAATAGAACAAAGCATAGAGCCAAACTTCTCAGTTCTTTTTGTCTACGAGAATAAAAGCGGTAATTTCTATATCACTAACGAACATTTTGTTAAAGATATGAAAAATAAAGGTCTCTGGTCGTCCGAAATATCTGCTATGGTGAAAAGTGTTGACGGCGATTTATCACTATTAAATGGATCTATACCAGAAGAATTGAAACAAAAGTACAAGACAGCATTCGATAGAGATATGTTTAAACTAATCGAATGTAATGCGGTGCGTCAAAAATGGATCGACCAAGCAGTAAGCTTTAATCTTTATAATAAGACAACATCCTTAAAATATTTAAATGATGTTTACATAGCTTGCTGGGAAGCAGGTTTAAAAACTACATATTACCTAAGAAATAGAGCTGCCAGTAAAGTAGAGAAGTCAACAACAGAAGAAGCACCATCTGCATGCAGTATCGAGGCGATGAAAAATGGAGAAACTTGCGAAAGCTGCCAATAAACAAGCTGCTGGCGTAGCCGTAGTTCATGGTTCATCTATTTTATTGGCTAAAAGAATAGAGGTTTGCCCTTTTTCAAAAAAACCCATTACATTTGGCGGGTATTGGTCTATTTTTTCAGGGGCGATGGACGAAAACGAGTCACCTCCTGTATGTGCTTGTAGAGAGTTAAAAGAAGAAACACAAATTGATATTGGTGTATCTGAGATTGAATTTATTTGTTCATATAAAAATCCCCATAGTTTACTACATTTATATTGCCACAGATCTGATGAGCTACTTGCTCCTAAATTAAACTTCGAGCACACTCAATTTGGATGGTTTGATTTAAATACACTAGATTCATTAACTGAAAAAATAGACCTTGACTTAATGAAGGTCATTTCTAATTTTGTTTACTAAATATTTTTTTGTGTAATAGTATTACATGGGAGAAATATTAAATTTTATTTGGCGTTCGCTAAGTTTCTGCATTTTTAGTGTAAAAAAATGTGTGAACCTTATAATAGAAGCATCTCTCTCAGAGCCGCCAAGTGAAATATCTTGCTTCAGAGATGTTACTTTGTATGGTAAAAGTTTTGTATTTGAAGATGTAGTGCTTTCTTGTGAACAAGGTACTCGCTCAATATACTGGAATTGGTTAAAATCTCATGGAGCTCATGACTTCGTATCTTATCTTGCACTTGAAACTGAATCTATTGATGGAGTTTTAATGCACAGCGAAAAAGGTGACTTTACAATTGATAGAATTACCTCTTTTAATTTGAATAAAATAATAAGTTACCTCCAATCTTTTCGTCGATTATGAAAATTACATCTTTATTTGTTTGCCTCATGTGCCTATTCGTAGGGAATTGCTCAGTAAGAAGTACCAACCAATCTTCTTATCACTCACCTTATGTAGCTGCGAGTTCACCAGTTACAACAAAAACATCAACGCCTCAATCTAGTATACAAATTAACACTGAATCCCCAATTCAAGCTATTACCCTTATTATTGGTGGTATTTTTGTCTTCTGCCTTGTCAATGGAGCTACTATATACTTGTATTCTAGGTATAAAAAAAATAAAAACTGATCTTGACTTTAGGTTTATTTCGTAGTATTATATTACTATGTCTGATAAAAGTGGTCAATTACTATCTGAAAATATTGCTGGTGTAAATCGAATTTTGCCTCATAAGCATAAATATGCATGGGATTTATTCCTTAAAAGTTGCGCAAACAACTGGATGCCTACAGAAATATCCATGCAAAACGATATCAATCAATGGAAAAACAATGAAATCACAGAAGATGAAAAGCTCCTTGTTAAGCGTTGTCTTGGCTTTTTTGCAGGAAGTGAGTCTCTCGTTGGTAATAACTTGCTTCTTTCTGCTTTTAGATTTATTACTGACGCTGAATGCCGTCAGTATATTCTGCGTCAAGCTTTTGAAGAAAGCCTTCACAATCTTACGATAGTTTATGTTTGTGACAGTTTAGACTTAGATATCGACGAAGTTTTTACTGCTTACGAAACCATCCCGAGTATAAAAGCTAAAGATGACTTTCTTATGGGTATAACAGATGATCTCAGTCGCCAAGATTTTGATGCTACCACTACAGAAGGCAAACAAGAAATACTTAGAAATTTCTTAACATATTGGATTGTGTGCGAAGGAACATTCTTTTTTAGCGGATTTGCTATGCTTCTTGCCCTTGGTCGTCAAAACAAGCTGCAGGGTATCTCTGATCAAATTAAATACACGCTTAGAGATGAAAGCTCTCACATTGCGTTTGGAACATATTTAATTAATACATTAATTGAGCAAAACCCAGAGATATGGACTCAAGAAATACAAAATGAGTTTATTGATCATATGAAAAAAGCGGTAGAACTAGAGATAGCATATGCAAAAGATGTTTTACCTACAGGCATTCTCGGTTTAAATTCTGATATGTTTGTTGACTACATGTATTATATAGGAAACCGAAGGCTTGAAGCTATAGGTTTAGATTATCGTTTTCCTAGTGACAAAAATCCATTTCCATGGCTAGGAGAGGTAGTTGACGTTCAAGCTATGGGAAATTTCTTCGAAAGAAGGGTTAGAGAATATCAACAAAGCGGCTCATTAGAAGACGATTTTTAATATAATTATCCATAATTTATTATTATAATAAGTTACTTTGGATACTTTTAAATTAAAACTATTAAGACAACTAAAAGCTAAATGCTCAGAAATTTCAGAAGAGTTTTCTGAGGTTGATGGATTATTTAATCAGGCTGTCCCTCTTTTTTGCTCTGCTGTTTATTCTTATTGTGAAGATAATTCTTGCAAAAACCCACTAGATGAATTAGAAGATTCAGAAAAAAAAGACAAGCAAGTTGTCACAGATAATATTAAATCTGTTTACAGAAAAATAGCTATTCAAACGCACCCTGATAAAGGTGTGAGTGATGAAAATAAAGTTGATCTATATAAAGATGCCGCAAAAGCTAAAAAAAATAACGAAGTAGATAAGTTAATTTCTATTGCAAAAGATCTAAAAATTGATATTTCAGATCTAAATTATTCCGATATTAGGTCTATTGAGCAGTCTATATCTGACACAGAAGTTAAAATTAATAAAATGAGGTCTAGTTACCCATGGATTTGGTTCTTTTCTACAGTTAAAAAAAGAGAAGATATTATATCTAGGTTCGTCCTTAATAAAGTGTAATACATAATTTATGGACTGTAGCCTAATAATTTTTGTAAATTTTGTTTTTTGTTTAAGATTTATTTATAAATTAGGAGGTTTATGGCGAAATATGTAATATTAAGGTTTAAGGAAATAAATGGCTCGTCTAATTATAAAGAAAACGGCAACTTTGGTGCTCTCAAAGCTATCAAAGATTATCGTTAAGCAGTCTGAGCCCGAAGGCCCACCGCCTCCGCCTACATAAAATGATATCTTTTATTAAAAAATCTATATCTTCTATGAAGAATGTGTACGAAATAAAGGGGATGCAAATCCTCGAGTACCTAGATAGAGAGATTAAATACGAACAATCTTTAAAATATTATACAGACCAGAATCACATAAATAAATTAACAATGGAATACGAAGCTTATCCTTTTAACGAATCAATTCATAGTCTTAGCTCTATGCCCGAGCCAGCTATAGAAGAAATTATCAGAGTTAATAAACGAATCACAGAACATACTTGGGGTGTTATATTAGAATCAAATAAAGTTTCTGATTTAAATGTTTATATCGCACAAATGAATAAAGTGCAAATAAATGCAAGACAAGCTAATTTTTTTGTTGTTACCGATTCAGAAGAAATATTATTAAAACTGCACGATATATTCAACTGGATGAATAAAGTTTTTTATATTGTACCCAATACATACAATAGCAATATAGAAGAAGAATACAGGGCAAGTATTAATTTTCATTGCTTGAAACATCTAGACAAGCATATCTCTACCCCAAACTCTACATACATGAATATGTTAAAGCAAATTGGAGGTAAACAGGTTACAGTCCCAAGCCCTAGTAGAGTATTTTGTTTTAACGCCAAAAGATTAGTGCCAGAAGAATGAAAAGAATATCGTACATAGTTTGCTCTCGTAATGATAATTATAACGGCGATTCTGTAGGCAGATGCATCAACACGGTTAATCACGCTTGTGAAATTATCAAAAAAAATAATGTAGAAGATGAATCTGAAGTTTTGCTTATTGACTGGTGTTCAAGAAATGCGCCAATGAAAGATGCTATCACTAGCGGATTGGTTCCAGAAACTCAAGGCTTGCTTAAAATTGTGACCGTTCCACCTGATATAGCGGACAAGCATCAAGGCGACTCACCATTCTCTGAGGTTCATGCCATGAATGTAGGTTTCCGCCAGATGGAAGGTAAACATTTTGCTCGCATCGATCAAGATACATTAATAGGTCAGCGTTTCATGGATTGGTTTCATCATGAATTTGAAGTTAAAGATTATGGTTGGCCGTGGCCCCGTGCATCTTTTTGCAGCCGCCGAAATTTAGATGAATCACAGTCCCATCATTCTGTTTTTCGCGATTTTATATATGACCAAGAACTTTCCTACAAGGTAGAGATTTGTCACGAGCACAATCATTACAGTCGATTGATGCCAAATAAGCAGATCTTTCCTTTTTACGGTGGAGCAGTTGGTGTCATGATGGTTGAAAGAGAGTGTTATCTAGAGCATAAAGGCTTCAACGAGCAACTTGTATACATGAACAGTATGGATACCGAATTCATGAACAGGATTGCTGCAAAAGAAGATATCTACAATCTATGTCTAGCGATTGATGCAGATTTCTATCATCAATTCCATGGCCGCGATGATGGCGCGTCAAATGATACTACCCAGCCACATGCGCAACAAGAAGGCGCAAGGAAAACTAATTCTTTAGATATTAGAAACAAGTTACTAGATAACCCCAACCCAGATAATTGGGGTTTGCTTGACGAAGACTTGGAGGTTACAGCTTTATGAGTAATGTTATTTATGTAATTAACGATTTACCAAAGGACACTGACTTTGCGAATCCTGGCTATAAAGATATGGCATGGGTTCCTCATTGCCTTGGATCTATTGAAAAGTATGCAGAGAAAATTGGTTGTGATTTAAAGATTATATCAATGTCAGACTTTCCCGGCTATCAAGATATACATCAATATACGTTTAGCCATTACCAGAAGAGTACGTTTGTTAAAGTTTTGTTTTTGCATGAGTTCCTAAAGACTAATTATGATAAATTCGCATTGCTTGATCTTGATATGGTTGTAAGCAAAACTGCCCCCGACATTTTTGAGTATCACAAAGATGATGAATTTATGATGCAGTATGGTTTTAACGAAGCGGTAGTCAAAAAGAACGAAGTATTTTTAAAAGAATATTTAAAGGCTATTCCTCAAGACGAAGACGTCTACTGGTTTAATGAAAAAAGCCAACGCAATATACCCAAGTATAATTTAAACTTAGGCTGCTACATTATGAGCCGCAAGATTGTATCTGAGATGGTTGAGGTATTACCAGACCAATATTCTATTGTAGATTTCCTAAAAGATCATAACTTAATTAATAACCCAGTTTTGGAAATACTTGGAGAGCGCAAAGATTTCATTGATCAAGACATGTACGGCTATGCATATGCCAAAACAACTGTTACTGATCACCACAAACCTCTTCAATGGGTGTGGAATGCGAACTATCAGGCTTGCTTCCAAAAAGGTAAAGATAATAAAGATTTTTACTTATGTCATCTTTGCGGTGAAGACGGAAAAGAGTTCTTGCTAGACAATTTAAATAACCCCGAAGTCATGGAGAAGATCGATGTATAGTTATGACCATAAGTTTATTTATGTACATATCCCAAAGTCTGGCGGTACGTTTATCAAGCATTATCTTCTGTCAAATATAGAGCCTGGATATCAAGAAAACCAAAACCAGCAAGACTACGACGATAAATATAGAACTACATGTGAAAGATCCATAGGAGGAATCCTTCATGAAGTGCCCGATTATAAAAACTATTTTAAATTTACTGTAGTTCGCAATCCTTTTGACCGCGTAGTCTCCATGTTTTCATATCTTGGCGGCTGGAAATATGATTATTTTGTAGAGAATAATATCGACTCTCCTAAAATGCCATATGTGCAAAAGTTTCATGATTTTTATATCCGAGACGACTTTGACGGTTTTATTGATTACGCTTACGAACAAAAAGCTATTAAAGAGTTTCATGCGGGATACTATGAAACGAATTTAGAGAGAGTAAGAGTTCGTGGAAGAGTAGAGATTGACAAGTTTTTTAAAGTAGAAGACATGCAAAAGTGCTTATTCCAGCTGCAAATGAAACTTGGCTTTGAAAGCCGAAAGGGATTTGATGACTGGCGAAAGAATAGTAGCGCAGAGTATAAAAAGAAACAAGACTACAAAGATTATTATTCAACATACAGCAAAGACTATATAGAAAAACATTTTGCAGAAGATTTAATTTATTTTAATTATGGATTCTAAATTTGTAGTTTTCGGTCAAGAAAGGGCGGGAACCACAAGTTTAATTGCCGCTCTTAACAAGAATGATCGGATTGTTCATGAGCCGCTATCTTCTTTGACTGGCGATCTTGAGCATAACTCACGGTACGCCAAGATTATAGAAGAACACGGAATGAATCCAGAATATTTACCAAAGTCAGACCATATACCGTACTTCAATAAATTTAATAATATATCGGAAGACAAAGATAAGCTTTGGGATTTTTTAGATGATTTATTTAAAACTTTTGATGGAGTTAAACATGTCTGGTGTACAGTTTCAGAAGTAGGTAACGAAAACTTTATATATTACTGCGCGGCACACGGCATAAAAATTATATACCAATATAGAGAAAGTGCATTTTATCCTGCAGTTTCGTGGCAGCTTGCTAACCAAGTTCAAGTTTGGCAGCTGGGCGAACAAAAAGAGCACAAAGAAAAAGTTGACTTATTCGACTACCAAGAATTAGAAGAGCCACCTATTCAAAGAAGAATTAAATGGTATAAAAAATATTTACCTCATTACCATGAGTTACTTCCTCCTGATGCCTACATCTCTAAATACGAAGATCTTTACGGCTTAGAAACTTATCAACAAAGACTTGCTCAGTTTGACAATATAGCCGCATATCTTGACATAGAAGTTGATTATAATAATGTTGAGAATTTTTTGGGCA
>Ga0181421_1000087_pt1 | contig 22492 bp, 19 predicted proteins | sample 44SPOviralmetaG_FD_130146 | JGI IMG/M metagenome (GOLD analysis project Ga0181421, IMG submission 130146) | Marine viral communities from the oligotrophic San Pedro Time Series (SPOT) site, San Pedro Channel, CA, USA - 44 SPOT_SRF_2013-06-19 | ecosystem: Environmental > Aquatic > Marine > Strait...
CTGCACCTTTGGTTGGAGTTTTCTTTTCGACAAGCTGTGCATCCAATGCTGCATGAATTTCAGCAACCTTGTCCGCTCCACCAATAGCAGCTTGCGCCCAAGTGATTGCTTGCGCTTCTGTCACGTCGTCATAAGCAACCATGTCGCTGGAGTCTGCAGCTTCAAGACCAACAGAGCCATAAGCGCCAGCGCTATACGTTCCATCCTCATCAGTGGCATTCACTGTGTAGTGGAGCGTGTTAATCATGCCATCAGACAGAGTGCGATCACATTGACCGACTTTCCAAACGTAGGTGTTTGCCATAGTTAAACGAATGCAGAATCAGTGTAAATGGAAAGCCCCGCATTGCCACGGGGCGGTTTACTGTCAACCAGCTTCAAGAGCTGCGACTTTGGTTTCTAGGGTTTCAATACGACCGATAGCTTCTTGTAAAGCAGCAGTTAATAGAGGCACCAGCTTAGCTTGATCGATTCCTTGATATACAGGATTACCGTCATCATCAACTTCATTGTGAGTTCCTGTTACTGCTTCAGGAACAACCAGTTGCGCTTCATGGGCAAGGAAACCATCAACGGTTGTTTCACTATCAGTGATAAAGTTAAAACGATACACTGGTAATGTTTTTAAACGAGGGATTGCAGCAGATAAATTAACAACGTTTTCTTTTAAACGATAGTCGGAACTAGTATTAACGGAAATAGAACTGCCGCTACAAGTAATACTGCCAACAACGCCATTGGAGCTAGCAAAACGCATAAGATGACCGCTAGAACCAGTAATTTTTACAGCAAGAGCATACTCTCCGGAATGATCACCCATAACTTGCAATGCTTCGGCATAAGATTCGCTATTAGTATCATTAATAATGACACGACCTGATGCTGAAATTCTCATCCGCTCAACTGGACTATCTGTTTGATCAGGTGTTGTACTAAATACAAGTCGTCCAGGTGTATCACTGCCGCCAGGAAGGGCATCAATGAAGCATTCAATTTTTGCAGCCTGCGAAACAAAATCGGTACCATCACCTGCACACCAGAATATGCCGCCTACTGAATCATCCGTAGCTACATTGTGCGGAATTGTACCCCTTGATTTTGCAATCTGAATGCCAGCGCCTTCGGCATTATTGCCGCGATTAATAACTGAAATTCGTGAGGTTGCAGTAGTTGCACCTTCAACTTGCAATGCACAATCGAGACCGTTAATAGGAATAGTCGAAGAATTCCCCACCAACAGCCTGCCCGAGCTGTCGATTCGCATTCGCTCGGTGTCATTCGTTCCAAACAACAATGCGTGATTGGAAGCAGTTTTTAAAATTGCACCATCAGAATGTGTACGATAAACACCAATGTGAGAACTTGAATCTGTAACCTTTAGTCCGTATCCAGTTGCTCCGTTTAGGTGGAGGGTATCGCTTGGCGACGTTGTACCAATCCCAACATTTCCCGAGCTGTCTTGGAATAAACCATTGTTAAGCGATGGGTTGCCGGTTAAAACTTTAAACGTTTGAGCAATAATATCTACAGGAGCCCTAGCAGATGTGTTGCGGTTATATGAACTAACCTCATTAGTTCCAGAAGTATGTCCAAGTTCAAGACCTTCAGCGCCGCCATTTGAAACTACAAATTTAGTAGCAGGCGACGACGTTCCAATCCCAATATTGCCCGAGCTGTCGATTCGCATCCGCTCGCTGGAAACACCAAAAGCAAGCGCATTATCTGAATGGTTGTAAAGAATATATCCAGCAGTATTTGCAGCAGCGTCAGCAAATCTAATTTGGCTAGAAGTTGATGCGCCAATCGTTATACCTTGCTCTCCTACACTTGTACTGCCAACAACCAGATTATCAGCACCACCATCGGCGTAGTTAGTCGTAGTTCCAAGCAACACATTGCCCGAGCTGTCGACAACAATGCGTGACGTTCCAGCAGTTGCAATACCAAACTGATTAGACCCTGGCGAATAAATACCAGTATCCGTATCAGTTCCTGAATACAAACTAACCGCAGCAGCAGAGCCAGCTGGATACGCCAACTTGCCATTAGCACTCAACAATCCAGTAACAGCAACCGTTGAATCAAACGTTGCCCCACTCGTTACATCTAGCGTTCCAGGAACATCAACGTTGCTCGTAAATTCAACGCCTGATCCACCGGCATCAGTCTGCAGCAGTTGACGCGCAGTGCCGTTTGCAAGCTTGCTAACTGCAATCTCTGCACTAGCGTTGATATCACCATTGTTAATAGTTCCGTCTAAAATCATCGTGCTAGTGACACTGCCGGTATCACCAGTTGTTACGACCGTTCCAGTAACGTTTGGCAGCGTAATGGTGCGGTCAGCTGTTGGATTAGTGACCGTTAAAGTTGTCTCATAATCATCAGCTGATGAACCTTCAAACACCACATTGGTGCTAGTTCCAAGGTTCAAGTCACCAGTCATTGTGCCGCCAGCTTTTGGCAGCTTTTCAGTGTCAAGCTCTTGAATACCAGCCTGCACATCAGTGGCAACAATGTTGCCAGTAGCAATTAACGAAATATTGCTAGCTGTTTGACCAGCAATAGCGTTAGAAACGTCGATTAATGAATACTCAGTTCCGACACCCTGTGACAGCAACATGTCAGGTGGTGCAAGTGCAACAGCAGGTGCCGCTCCAGATCCTGTGCCGCTTGTATCCACAACCACGTAGTGGTTTAAATTAGTTACCGCTGGAGCTGGTAGAGCGCTTCCAACAGAAAAGCCAGCAGCGGAACCAGCAGACGTTACACTGCTCATTTGGTTCGTATTAGCGTTATACGCGCCAGCATTAACCAGATTTCCTGATAACACCGTTATGGGCACAAATGCAGACCCGGTATATATATACAGATCTTGAGTGGTCTCGTCGTAGAAAAACTGTCCCTTAAAGTCTCCAGCGGGGAAAATGGTTACGTTGTCACTACTTGCAGCACCGCCAAATTTAGTTGTCGCTTCATTTGCTAACTTTGCTGCCGTAATTGAATCATTGGCAATCAAAGAAGAGCCAATTGTTCCAGAAGTTAGCTTTGCAGCAGAATGATCAGGAATGTCCGCTGCAACTAAAACATCACCTGCAGAAACAACACCTTTAGAAGTAACTGTAACTTTGGTGTATGTTCCAGCAGTTACCGTGTTATCTATTGACAGATTACCGCTTGCATCAACAACAAGACCATCACTAGCAACAACAGCACCTCTGGCAGAACTTGTCGCAACAGGAAGATCTGATGACGAAATTACACTGCCGCCAGTAATCAAACCATTGGCATCGTAAGTAACAAGATGTTTAGTGCTGCTAGCAGTGACACTATTAGCAATCTGGATCGTGTCGGTACTTAAAGAAAGCCCACCGCCATTAACGATGACGCCACCTTTTGCCGAAGTAGTTGCAGTCGGTAAATCACCGCCATCAATCGTGCGATAACCAACCGTTCCACCAGATCCCACAGGTCCAGCAAGAAACTGTGCTGCAGAAGCAGTGTTATCAATTGAAGCTGTGACTGTTGCCGTTCCACTGCTTACAGCTGTGGTGATATTAATAATGCCTGCTGTAGTGTCAGTAAAAGCATTGACGGAAGCAGGTGCTTTAGTATTCAACCATGTAGTACCGCTCCAAACATATAGAGAATTATCGTCGGTATCTAGAGCTAGCTGTCCTATAAAGCCACCAGAAGTGGGTAGCGTAGATGCAAGAGCTACAATTACATTATCTGCAATCTTTGTTGAAGTGATCGCATCAGCAGCGATCTTGACTGTTGTTACGCCTGAATCAGCTAATGCTGCTGTGGCAATACTGCCAGAATCGAATAAAATCTTTGCGCCAGGGATCGTATTGTCGTTGATCAGCGTGACGCCATTGGCAATCAAATCGCCAACCGTAAGCTTTGAAGTCTGTGAAGCCGATGAATCAACAACAGCCAACTGGTCAGCTGACGCCAAGTCAGAACCGCTTAGCGCAGGCAGTTGGCTAATTTTTAGATCAGACATGGGCGTTTAGCCTCCAGGGCTACAGTCCAGAACTTTCAGTCAATAGCTTAGCTGAGCTGTCCTGATCCAAAAGTATCTCATCACTATCTTCCTGTAAAACCTTGGGTGGATCGGTTTCCAGCTGTACTTTCAGCTCAATTGGACCTGTAGTGACGAAATCCGCTGTAATCTCGACAGCTTGATCAGCAACGAACTGAATCGCGCAAGACGTTAGAACACCTTCAACCTCATGCCAAATCGAGTCGTTGGCTGCAAAAGGGTTATTGCCGGCAGTTTGACCAGCTGTTTTGATGTAAAACTGCCCGATGAACCGACTGCCAACCTTGGTACGCAACAGCAACTGCAGCAAATACTGAGGCAGTTCTTTCTCGGTATCGCCTGTGTACTCCCAAAAACACGTAACTTGCCCAGACCCAGACATCAAGCTGCTTATCTGCGAACGAAAACTATCGGACAAAGAAGTTGTATCTACTGTTTCGCGTTGAGTATTTAGCTCATAACTTCTTACCTGCGATAAAATTCTAAATTCCGCAGACTGTATAATTATTTTAATCTGTATTGACGCACCAGGGGTTGCAAGTGTTGTGGCATTTGCTGTTTTACCGTTTACTGCGTCAGCAAAAGAGTCATAAAGACGTATTCCGTTTAAATCGTCAACGTTGATAAATTTTCGTACCGCTCTTGCTGAGTAACCACTGATAAAAGACAGTGCTGCATTGGCTTTATTGCTAATTCTGATTTCATCGCCTGTCAACAGTTGACCTGGCTCAAAATCAAAACTGAAACGCTTTCTGTCTGTATTTACGTCACTAGGAACCACCGTTCCATCAATCTGGGAATCGTTGAACTGGCGCTTTAGCTCAACATTGCCAAAAGTTCCGAGGTAGATGCTCATCAGATGTTAACCGCAACTGGAGCGCCTTGGCATTGGAATTGAATATCTGCTGCCACAATATCGCCAACGGACATTGATAGAGATATGTTAGTAATAAAAACTCTCATATCAATAAATTTGCCAGAAGTTGTTCCATCATCTATGTTTAAACGTAATCTAAAATTTTTCAAGCCTAAGTCGGCTTCATTTTGATCCAATGAAGCACCATTATCAAAACCTGAACCAGCACTACGTGGCTTAAAAACTTTATTCAAAAAAGTGCTTGCGCTGTTACTAGCATTGCTTGTCCCTAGGACTTCTTGATAATACAAAATACGACAACTGCCTGTCGTTGATCTTCCTATAGGAACAAAAGTATCGTCTGTATCGCCTAAGGTTTTATTGCTAATTAAAGAGACTGAAGAACTTACGCTCCAATTCTGGACCTTTGCAATCTCAGTGCCAGGATCGCTGTTATTAGCCGTGTCATTCAAAAACAGCTTGCCAGTAGCGCCAGTGAAAACAGCCATCAGAGCACGCCAATCAGATTCACTGTAACAGTGCTACGGCCCAAAGCTACCTGTGCCACCTGTGGTGGTCCTTCATAGCGATAGTTGTTGCCCTGGGTTTGAGCGCCTAAAGCGTCTTTGTCGCCCTCCCATCCGCCGCGAGTTGGATTTATCTTTGTCCCATCTACGTTGCCAACAGCAAAAGTCTGGAACGTGCCTTGAACCGTGTCGTAATGATCTAAAAACAACTCGGCGTCGGCGTCTAAAATATTTGCATAGGTAAGCGACAGCTTCATATTGGTGCGTTTATCGCCATACAAAATCCTGTGCTCAGCGCCGTTTTGAGCCTTGTAAGTCTTGACTGGATAATCACCTGACTCAAAAGTGCGAGCGCTTGGCACCAAATAGTCCCCCAGCGCAAATGGTGCTGTGCGTCCTGCCTTAGTGATCGGGAAAGTCATGACTGAACGCTCCAGCCATCTGATCTTACAACCGCTAAGGCGATTTTGCTCTGCTGCTTACTGTCGCAAGGGTACTCAGAAGCAACAATATCAACAATGCCGTCTTGGGAGAAGGTCAACTGCTCAACAACATAGATATTTTGAGATACTTCGCTAGCTGTCACAGTGAATAAAATGTTGTAGTATTTAGAATCGTTGACTTTGCCCCCTGAAACCATTAACTTGCCTGTTTCAATTTCTTCGTCTGCCGATCTAAAATAAGTAATATCATAGCCTTCTAAATTGTCTGGCATATCTCGCACGCTTGTAATTACGCCAGTAGCATCAACCGTTCCAGTGTTTGCAGAGTTATAAGGAGTTGCTTCTGTCGTTACTTTGATAAAAGATCCAGCGCCAATGTTTAAACCTTCTGCTGTCGTAGAAAAGTTTATTGTATGAGTCACATACGCCCTTAGGGCCAAGAAATACTTTGCTACTAAAGTCGCGTGACTTTTTGATGTGCAAAATTGCGTCAAATCAAATTCTTCTTGAGGTAACAAGCTGGTGCCAGGAGAAGAATAAATGCCGCTGTCGTCAATTCCTTTCACTTCAATAACTGCCTCTTCTGGCAATTGATTGGCGCGTTCTTGTCTATACCGAACAACAGCTTTGAATGCTCGACGCTCTTCCGCTCCAAGGTATTCAATCTTGTAGCTGCCTTCGAGAATGTTTCCAGCCGTAAAGAATGCTTCTGGATTAATACGATCTATACTTATGGTCCCATCGCTATTGACCGGGAAAGCAGGTTTTAATGAAAACTTGCCATTGACGATTGAAAAATTACATAAGAAATTCGGCGCAATGTCACTGAAGAATTGCCTTAAATTGGTGCGCTCAACGATTGGACCATTGAAGAACAAATTGTTTTTTACAAGAAATTTAGAAGTCAGCACCAAATCGCTTCTTTCGACCATGTAACTTCTGTTGCCGTCCATTCCCAACAAACCACCCGCTCCAGCGGTTTGGTCTGTAAACATGAAATACATCAAATCTGTCAACAGATTGCTAGGACCATGCGTTGCAGTATCACCGTAAAAAGAACTGGAAAGACCAACTGTTGGATGCAACCGCTCCACTGCTATTCCGTTCTTTAGCCACACCCTCATTTGATCAAGAGCAGTAAAATTACGTCCTGCTTTAAGTGAAAAACCAGCAAGAGTTAAGTTAAGCATATTGGTAACACTATCGTTTATTTGCACTTCGTTTATGTACACAATTTCGTGTTCAGGCGATGAATTGTTTGATTTTTCAACAAAATTGCGATAGGCACTGATGTCTGAGACTTGTGATTGCGATGCAAAATCAAGCTCTGAACTACTTACAGGGTCGGTAGTTTGTTCTAATTTTACGCTGCTAATTCTGTAGTTTTGTCCAACAGAGCTGTATAAAGTGCGGAATGGATTGTTGCTGCTTACAACGCGAAAGTCTGAAAATATTTCGTCAACCTCCCACTTAGCTATTGTTGTGTCTGTTCCTTCGTAAATTCGAGTTACTTCGCCATTTGTCCAGCCTTGGCTTTGACCAACAATTGGAGCTTTGAAATTTACAACCGTAGCTGTTAAATCAACAGTAATTTTTTTCAGCCCTTTAGTAAAAACAAATGCTGGGACAGTTTTTTTATCGGTAGCCTTAAGGTTGCCTATCGCTCCAAAAACTTCGTAGCGCCATGCTTGTGATCTAGCAACTAGCTCCACGTCTTCAGTGATCCTATTCACTTCAAACCTCATGCCTGAAAACGTCATCGTTCCATCAGGGTTATTATTTACAAACGGGTTTGTATTTGGGTAGCTTGACTGACCACTTGCAACATCAGTGCCCTCAGATCCTCTCTTTATCTCAATCTCTTCTTTGGCTGAAAACCCTCCGCCACTGCCCAAGACAGTAACAGTTGATTCGCCGCTAAATGCCCAGCGATGAGTTTCGTTGGAATAAGATGCAGTAGTATTTTTCTTTTTTTGAATCTTCCACTGCAAGTGTAGCCATTTTTCTTGCTTGCCGTCTATATACTCGAATGTTTCAATATCAATGTATTGATTATTTCTTACGTCAGGGCTATCCGCACTTCCGGCAATTGCATAAAAGAAAGCAGACACCTTTCCTGTGTTAATACCTACATTCGCAATGTTTCTGTTTGAAGGAGGTCTGTCTAAATTTTGACCGATCTCTGCAATGTTTCCTGTTACTACGGCAGGAGAAGGAGAATGAAAAGCAGCTGCGTCTGGATAAGTAGGCTCCTCGACAGCAGAAATTGTTTTAGGAGCTTTTTTAAATTCATTGTTGCCTTTAAGTCCTGTTTTATCATTAAATTTTCTGCCAGAAGTTTGTATTTCTAGTACAAGTCCATTGCTTAAATCTACGGGGTCTACCTGAACCTTGTTTGATTCTGACTTGTCAGCAGTGCTTGTTGATTGATCTAGAACGACAAACGTAAATGATCTGTCCGTATCTCCAATAGCTCTAAACTCAGAGCAAGTGAAAGGAACAAATTTGAATTCAAGTTGACGCTGTAATTGTTCAGGGCGCTTCTCTTCGTCTTGGTTGATAAATTTGATGTAATTATATTGGGCGCTTGGGCTCTGGCCTTGGATTACAAAGATCTGAGGGAACGCTGCAAAAGTTGATCCATTGTCCCTAGCATCTCTGACATAAATCCTAAACATCGAAGAACGACGGATTGTTGAGTTTATCGTTCCATTGTTTATTTGTATGTTTAGTTCTTCAGAGTTTTCTACTTCTTTAGGGGAGGGCAGGTTTTGAAAATTGCACAACCCGTTTAAACGCTGAAATACAGTGCTCTTAAGCCCAATCTCAGTGATAAATGCTGGCCTGTTGTTTTTGATAGTCGCAATCGCAACTTGCGTTAAAGGGAAAAATCCTTCGCCAACGTTAATTGATTGATCGCCAACACCGCTGTCTCCTATAAATGCGTTGCCATCGCCCTGCGGCTCAACGACTAAATCTTTGCTGACAATGCCAATTTTTTTGAACATTGAAGTTGATGTGTCTACACATTCCATTGTTATTCTTTGGTCGTTTTCGCCTCCTCCTGAAGGCTCAAAATTTCGCAGCTTTCTCTTTGTTACCTTCCAAATACTTCCACCAATCATAAAATGCTCACCAAGCTGCATTGCCCCGTCAGCCTCTTGCTGCAGTGAGCTGACAGTTGAATTTATGTCATCAACAGACGCTCCACCTTCTTCCCTTTGGTAAAAGTCTTCCTGTATTTTTGAGTTTTTTATTGAAAACACAATTGTGTCACCTTCTGCTACGTCTGTAATTACGGTCTTAAACGTCTTGTCAATAAATAATTTGTTGTCGGTATCGATGTTTTTCCTGTCGTTGTACTCAATAATTCCCATGCGGGGACTGTAGTTTCTTCCAGTGCCATCATGAAACTGTTCGATGATTGGCTCACGTTCTTTTTTCTCTGCACTTTTTGGAATGATCTTTCGATCTCTAAAAGACTGGCCATCATCAACCGCTCCAGATTCCCCCATCACTTTCATGCGCTGCAAAACAAGAACTTTTCTTTGATCTTGAGTGCTGTCTATTGCGATAAGATTTAATTGATAATTGACCCTAAAGTTTGTCCCGTTTGCAATTGGGCTGTGGCAGCCGAATGCTGCGGAATTTGCAGGTGTATAGGCATGACAGAAAAGTTGATTAGCCTCAAGCTCTCCTGCATCTTCGACCTCAAAAACATCGTCATCGTCCCCTTTGCCTACTCCTGGATCTCCAGAGTCAAGTGGCCCTCTTGTTCCATATTGCTTGTCACTTCCTCGAATACGAAAGTTGCCTGAAAAAGATGCCTTGTGCCAGTAAAAAGCAAAATTATCCTCAAAAATTGCATCTAGCGCATTGTTTCCCAGAAAAATTCCCTCAAGCTCTGGTTTGTCAATCCCAATATTATTTACGCCTTGCTCGCCAACAACAAACATAAGCTTGGCTCTTTGCGACGTTCCATGGCTAAACATCCGCGACCAAATCAGCTTTGGCGTAACCAGCATTCCGCCAATATTGTTTTTATACATCCCAAAAATTATGGGAACAGGCGAGGCATAATCTGCTAACTCTGCAAGCGTTTCAAAGCCGCGTGAAGGCGTAAAGCGATTGGCCCCTGTAATGCTGCCAAGATCAGTAACACCACCGCCTTGAGCGCGTGGCATCTTTGGCTTTGGTGTCAGCAAATATGAAACACCAGTCAGCACAAGGCTGATTGCCAGGTTGATTAAAATTGCTGGCCCTGCAGCTCCTGCTTGAACGTCAGGGATATGGTCATACGCCGCTGGTCTTACCGCTCCACGCCTTCTTACCTCAGCTGTAAATGCTCGATACTCTTCCTCAGTTATTCCAATCGTTGCAATTAGCTGCCTTTCATACGGAAGCAATGGTACGTCGTAAATGCTCGAACCAATGACCACTGCACTTTCTGCGTCATCGGACCGATATACAGAATTCCCTTTTGCCATGTGACTGCAAATGCCCAAGATTGCTGCGGTAACAGCAGAATGTCCCCATCATACGCAGGCTTTTCAACTCGCAAACCCCACCGCATCAGATCCCGGCATACATCCCACTTACTCGCTTGATACCAGCTCTGCTTGAACGGTGGCTTGTCAATGCCCATCCGCTCCAATGCCCGATAGCACAGATGGATGCAGTCAATATGGCCGTCACTACCGTCAGCACCAAGCCGATACGGCATTCCAATTAGATCACTGCAGTCGGACATTATTTGCAATTGGCAAGTTGCCAACAAGTTTCTTGGTTAAAGCACGCCTTGGAATGTCCGTTCCAACAGCATCTAACACTGAGCTAAGTTGTAAATTCAACGATACGTTGTCCCAAGTTCCACCAGTAATTTGCCCGGTGTAACTATGTACGCTTTGATGCGTGCCGCCAGACGGATTGGATGAATCTACAATTAAAACTTCGACCTCAACAACATAATGATCTCTAATTGCTAGGACTGCCCATCCGCGAGATAAATCATTATTTGGGAAAACAAGACTAGCTTCCATACCATCTCCCGTACGGTTTACGGTTACACCAGAGAACCCAAACGGCACAAAACCATACGAGTTGCTCTCGTATGTCATGTCTTGATTAATAAAAAAGTTCTGAAAGCGGAACTGAACAAACAGCCCTTCAGTGTTGCTATTTGTTGACTCCCGCAAGGCATTGATCGTTACGAGCTGACCTAAAGCGTACTGGCTCATATTCCAATCCTCTTACGTGTACTGCCACTCATTTGTAAACGCTTCAGGGTTTGCTGTTCACCCTGTTTAGCACCCTGCTGTGCAGCTTGCTGCATTCCAGCCTGGAACTGATCAGCAGTCACGTAGTCAACGCTATTGATCCGCTCCACTGTGTAGCGAACATCGATTGGAGCGGCAACAGCAGTTCCGCCTCCTTCTCCTATGGCTTCAGCTGCACCAGATTCTGGAATGACAGAGTTACCACGGCTGCCGCGTGAATAACGCGACATTGCGGTACGCATTTTAGATTCTGGAATGACATATTCAGGCTCGCCACCTTCACCAATTAAAGCGTTAGTTGGTCGTGAAACATATCCACCTTCTGCAAATAATGACTTAGTAAGAACAGGGGAGGTATTAACATACTGTTGAATACCATCGAGATTTAAAGGGCTAGGACCAGCACTAGCGGTAGATCCAATGATGCTGCCAATAAATTGAATAGCCTGCGCCTTAATCGCAGCAGCAATAATCTGAGCTGTCATATCCAAGAAATGATCCGCTGTCTTTTGAAATAAATTTGCTAGTGCTTGTTGAGCACTCATGCTGCCGCTAATAACACCTTTGAATGATTCGCTAAAAGCATCTCCTATCGCTCCAGCTGCGGCTACAACTTGATTTACTGGATCAATTAATTTATTTAGCTCGCCCTGTGCATCGCCAATTGCGTCCTCGATTCTTTCCTTGTCTGACTTGCCTTTTCCAGGGCCCTCAGCCGCTTTACCTTCAATCAAACCCCTTTCTTCTTTTAAGTCATCTATTCGCTGCCTAAGAGCCTTGGCTTGTTCGCTATCTATATCAAGCGAAAGCAATTTTGCTTCTGCTATTTTAATTAACTCATTTTTTTGTAATATCAACGCAGCAACTTGTTTGTTATATTCAACGATTCTCTTTGCTTCAGCGGGAAGAACTCCTTCCATGATTAGGCGATTGTATTCCTTTGATGCCGCAAGGTTTGCTTCTTGACTGTCTCGAATTTGTTTTAGTGGAGCGACTGCATCTCTAAGAGCTTTTGCACGTTTTTGCTCTTGATCAAATGCGAGTTTTGCTTCAGCGTTTGTTTTAATTTGAGCGGCTAATTTTCTTTGTTCGGATGCCTCACTTTGGTCTTTTAGCTTTGCAATTCTTTCCAGAGTCTGTTCGTATCTTCCTTCTATTGCAAGCTTTTGGGCTTCCACAGTGCCTGCTACTTTGCTTTGCGCTAACTGCCGATCCAGGGTTGCAGTAAGCGAGCTGGCTTGCTGTTTTTGCTGCAAAAGTTGCTTGTTTTGTCGGCTAGTATTTTTAACACCACTGGCTATTTTTTTGTTTTGACGTTCAAATGCCTCTTCGACATCTCTAGCAAGTTGATTTTGTTTTGTTATTGACTCCTCTATGATTTGCCCTTCTTTTATACGAAGCTGTCCTCGATCTTTTATAGTGCCGTTTTCATCGCGGCCTACGGTCTCTATAGCTTTTTCAATGGCAATATCTCTTTCTCTGATAATAGCTGCTCGCTTTAAATTGACAAAACTTTTATTCGTATAATCTGTTTTTTGTCTAGCCAATTTTGTATTTATTTCATTTAATTTAGCGTCTTTTATCCCAAGAGCGCTTGAAACTTTTTTGAGCCTTAGTTCTTTTGCAGCAGCTTGAACTTGAGCCTCAGCTTCAGCCGTAACGCCTCTAGCCAATTCTCTAAGTTGATCTTCAATGCTAACTAACTCTGTGTATTGTGCTGGACTTAAACTATCTAAACTTGACGCTCCAGGTCCTAAAGCTCCTGATCCGTCGCCAAGTAATTCTGCTCTTCTTGTTTGCAACTCCTTAGCTTCTGGAGTATCTAAATTCATTCCTGCCGACAAATCATTGATATTTTTTAATGCGTCTACCGTAAAATCAACAAGGCCACTAAATAACTTTGAAGCCGCAGACTGCATAAGGGCCAAAGACCTAGACACTTGAACGCTTAAATCAGCAGTACCATCACCAAAATCTCTTAGGGATTGAACGCCTTCATTACCTACAGTTGCCGCTAACAATGCAGTTGCGGCTTCAAGAGCTTGTTGCTCACTACCTAGTTCCTGAATTGTCTTTAAAGCTTTTCCAGTCTCCGTGCCTGCGAAACCTGCTGCTTCAGCTAGTGCATCAATGTCAGCGGTAAGAGGATTAAGTGCCTGCCCAAGTGTTGCGCCACCACTAACAATTTGATCAGCAAACGCACCAATTTGCGTGCCGACAAGCGACAACGCAAATCCCATTTGACCGCCTGCTAAACCGCCAGCAAAGCCACCTATACCTCCACCAATAGCCGCTCCACCTCCTTGCCCAAACAGCAGTGGGAACGCACCACCAATAAGCCCGCTGCTGATTGCATTATCCCTGCGAGCTTTTCTATCAGCCCTTTGTGTTGCTATATCTTGCCTTTGTTTTGCTATATTTTGCTCTAATTTTTTAGCTGCCGTTAAGCCTGCTTTACGCTTAGCTTCTATGCGTTTTTCGCTGTCTTCGCGTATTTTTAAATATAATTTTTCGGCATCTGTGTTTAGTCGTATCCTACGAGTTAATTCTTGATCGAACTTTGCCCCTTCTGCATTATCAGCCTTTATAGCCGCGCTAAGTTTCGTTCCAATAGCGTCGATCTCTGCGTCAAGTCGCTTTTGAATTCCTCTGATTTTGTCGTTATTTAATTCAATAAAAGCGCGACGATCGGCTTGATTTACTTTGTTTGTAAGTTCTATTTTTTGTTGTGCAAGCCTTTGGGTTGCCTTGCCTTCGGCAATAGCTTCTGACGCCAAACCAGCAGCTCTAGTCCTAGCCGCTCCAGCTATTGGATCAAACCCTGGAGCGGGTTCTGGACCAAACTTAGGCTGACCGCGAAGATACGAACCAGTCATCGTGGTTTGTGAACCACGCTGCGTAGCGGACGCAAGTTCAGCGTTATACGCTTTTAACGCTTGAGTTGCTGCGCCACGATCCTGTATTTCTTGCCTGACTAATTTATTATTTAAATCTTGAGCGTCGTTAGAAGCGATTAACGCTGTGACAAAACTATCTAAGTTTCTTTTGTATAAACCAGTCGCCTTGCCAGCCTTATCAGTCTCTATTTGAGTTTGGTTTAAATTTTCATTTGCTTTCCTTAAAGCTTCATTGTAAGAGCTTAAGTTTGCTACAGTAAATTCTTTCTTGTTTACCCTATCTACTTCATTGGCAAGACGCTCAAGCTGAGACTGAAACCTGTCAAGCTGCTTTACGCCCTTTACGCCGATCTCAATCTCAGCTCTATAGGCCACGACGGTTCCAGCGCACTGCGATGCCTAAGTTTAACGCCTACGACGCGCCTTATCCATTTCCTTCTGCCGCTCCTCGTTGATTACGCTGAAATACGCGTTCCAGCCAATCAATTCCTCTTGCGTCATTGTGGCGCGAACCTCTGACAAGCTCATGCCAAGCTCTTTAGCAATGCCAAATTGCAGCATGAGCCAGTTATCTTTCCGAAGCTCAGCGCTTAGGACTTTGGGTCGATAGCCTCTTGTTCGTCGTCAGTCAAAATTGCCAGCATTAAAGACTGCAAATCCTTGTCCTTCACTTCGTTTTTAAGCACATCAATTTCACCAGGCAAAAACAAAGCACTGCCATTTTCATCTTTAGCTTTACCAATTAAAAGCTGCAGTGCAAACGCATTAGCATCCTCCGATCCAGCACGCTTTTGAGCGCGTTCACGCTCTGCCATCGTCAATGGCGTAACCCACATCTCAAATTCTGTGCCATCTGAAAGCTTGACTGTCTTCTTAGCTGCTTCAAGATTGGCTGCTTTCTTAAGGCGGTCAATGGCGCGAACTGCCATACATGCTCACTTGGTTGTACTAGCACAATAGCATTAAAAAAGCCCCCGACAATATCAGGGGCTCTTGCTATCAGCTAACGATCAACTTTTAGCAAAGTCGAAAGTAGGTGCAGTTGTGGGACGGAAACTGACTGAAACAGTCTGCGCGTCATCTGGCGTAACCGAGAAACTTGCAGAGGTCAGTACAGCCTCAAGTTGAATGGAACGACTCTTTGTATCGTCAGGCGTGCCAGAAGACAACACCGTGTCCATATACAACTTAAATGTTGCACCAGCTTGCTGACGCTGCGTTACGTCCTCAATCAAACGAGCAGAGATGCCGGTGTCATCATCTGTGAAATACACTTCCGCAGATCCAGTGCCGTCAGCAAAACCAGAGATGAACGTACGGAATGGAGCGGTTTGACCCAACGTTCCACCAATACTGGTGGTGTCAATCTCTTCGCGGTTTACCTCAAAGCTCCAAGAACGGACATTTGCGACTGACTGAAACTCAGTAAAGTTGATCGCAAAGTCGCTGGTGCCATCAGTACCATCGCTACTTAATGAAAGCTCAGTACCGCCTGCAGTAGCAGCAAACGTAGCAACACCAGTTGCAGCCACGTAGGTTCTGATAAAGACAGGGGTGCCTTCAGTTAAACCACCAGGCAGAGTGCCGCCACCAGCAGTAAACGAAACTTTGTCGTCTACCTTGAAATTCAAGAAGGCACCAACACTAATGTTGTTGCTTCCGCTGGTGACATCAGCAGCTTTGAACTTGCCAGATGTACCGGCAGGCTTGTAATAGAGGGCTCCAGAGGTGCCCGAAAGGACGGTAGCCATTCGTAAAACGGAGAATGGTGGACTTTACGGGCGGAACCCGGACTCATCCAGCTTAGCGCGTCAACCGTGAAAGATCTAACTTTGCTCCTCTGCAACGAAAGACGTTGTTATGCGTCCCATCATGTGAGGACTGGCTTCTGTTGCTGAAAACGTTGGTCCGTTTATCGCACCAGTGCGCAGATATATTCCTGAGCCGTCCCGCGTCGAAGCGGGTAAAGCTAAAAGCGTTGTAACCACAGTGTCTAAAAGCGTTTGATTTCTTGCGGGGCCTTGACCCTTTTCGCTGTAAATACGAATAACAATAACGCCTCGCGGATAGTCAAGGTTGCCCGTAATAGTTGTTTCCGTTGTTAAACCAAAAGTAATATTTATTCGGACGTACTCTGTCGTAGTGTTTGCCGGAGCAGCGGTAATATTGTCAAAAAAGACCGGTACAGCTGGCGAAAGATTGTTAAAAGCCGTCAAAAGAGGGCTTTCGATAGCGGCTCGAATTGCTTGGTAGTTCATCGTGGAAATTTTTTAAACGCTTCTTGAAAATTTAGTTTAATTGTTTTGTCTAAAGCGCCTCCTTCGAGATAAGTGTCATACCAGTCCAAAGGAGCAGTGCTCAAGTTGTCTCCTTCTCCTTCAGCAATATTGCCTCGAATGTTTTGTTGACGATTCCCGCGTTTTATTTTTGATTCATCTTGCAAAGGATCTTGCCCCGGATTCCGAAAATCACCGTCAGTGCCTGTTATACCCTGTTCGTAATCAATTGCAATTCCAGCGTCAGGGTCAACGTTGTAAATATTGTATTTAAACTCGGGCTTGCTCCATAACTCTTTGCCAGACAAAAAGGGTGCAATTACTTTTTGAGGCTGACCTTCAGCCTGAGAAGGATTGCTTTTCTCGCCACCTGAAGTCTCAATAACCCAAGAATTGGAAAATTTACCTGAGTAAAGAGGGCCTGCCTCTTGCAATTCGCTGACTATTTTTTCAGCGCCTTTTCTTATGTCCCTAGACAGCCTGCCGTTGACCCAACGATCCCAGTCTTCAGACATGCGTTTAAAGCCCCTTGCCATTACTGCGGCCTCGCAATGATTGTGTGAAGCAAGGGATCCTCACCCCTAAAGCTCAGCACATTTAAAATCTTGGCTTCCCTGGTCGCACCAGCCTGTGAATACTGGATACGATCAGCCTCAGTTGGATAATAAGAACCCAACTCATCGCCACCAATAATTACTTTGATGTCAGTTGTTTGATAAAGCCCGTCGTTTTCTCTTGATGAAACACTGGAAATTAAACCCTTCAACACCACAGACGTATCCGCTCCAGTAACAGCACCTGTTGCTGGATCATAAGTGCGTGGTGTTGTTGTTTTGACTAACGTGATGTCTTGACCCCAATCGTCCAGTAGATCTTTGGGGATTGACTTGAAAGTGTCGTCTACAAGTGACATATCAACCCCTCACCACACGAACTTGATAAGAGCCAGAACCTCCAGAACAATAAGCACCAAGATAAGACTGCAACCAAGGATAAACGTCGAATACGTTATTAACAGTTCCGACAGCCTGACTATCAGTGTTGTACTTGACTTTGAGGTCTCCAAGCTCGACTTGCTCGTATAACCCCTTATCGCCGGTAGTCCCTGTAATCGCGTCCGTGTCATTGGCTAGCTCAAAGGCTAGTAAATATGTAGCCTTTTTGATTGCGTTTGGAATGGCAGAACATGTAAGTTCCACCCGATCGACATGATAATTATTGCGCGGCCATTTCAATGCTTGGCCTGAGTCGCAACGATCACCATAAAAAACCAACGTGTCGATCCAGCCTGTTGCTGAAATCAATGCACGATTTTTGTTGTCATCTTGCTTGTTGTCCCATTGCGTGCTGCTTGGAACGGTTTCAAAATATGCGTCGGCTTCAGCCAACGTTACATAGCTGTTAGCTGTCTCACTCTTCAGTGTGGCGTTGATCGTGGCAGCCATAGCGCAAAAATAAGGTGGCCCCACCTAATGGTAGGGCCTTTGCTCTGATTACGATCAGATGGTGCTGGTATCCAGCGAAGAGTTGACAGTCAACTGAACCATAGGGATCAGATCAATGTCATAGGTGGCAGCCCACTTGTTAGCCGTTGCCAAGTTGGCATTGGTTGGGTTGTCACCAGCATCAGACCACTTAGTGCCCATCACGTGATACGCCGTGTGGTAATCCACTGATAGGACGTCTTGCTTCGAGAGCACGCTGCGCTCAGCTTCGATCCGAAGATCTTGCTGCACACCTTCAAGGATGGTGCCTGATTTAATCAGGTAGCAATAGAACTCGCGTTGATGACCGCCAGTTCCAGGTGCAACAGTGTTGACTGCAGAATCGATGATTACATTCATACCGGCAAATTCGCCAATAGAACGCGCACCAACGCCAACTCCGCCACCGCCCCAAGTGACTGCACCGCCCGTAGACAATGCAGAAGTAGAGAAGGTCAGCATTCCTACCTGATACAGGTAGTAAGCAACAGAAGGATGGACAACTAAGGTGTCCAGCTCTTCTCCACGTTCTCCAAGCTTGGAACGTGCTTCTGCCACTGTTGCAGCAGTCAAGAAGTTGTCTTCGTTAGCACCAGAAGCAGCAGCTTTACCTTTGTCCAGCGCATTGGCAGACAAAGCAGTGCCAAACAATCCAGCAAGATGAGAGAACAGACGTGCGCTGTTCAACTTGTTGATTGCATCAGCAAGCTGATTGCGGATGTGAAGCATTGGATCTTCACCAGCAGCCAAAACCGCCATATCATCTACTGCATACGCAAATGCGCGATGGCAGATAGTAGCGATTTGAGTGCCAGTACCGATTTTCTGAGGAGTCAGATAACCAGCGCCACTGGTGCCCCAAGTGGCTGTACCGTCCAGAATTTCCTCGGTGGGAGATACGGGATTGAACTCGGGAACTTGAATGCGGGTACCGCCTTCTCTTGAATCGAGAAGAGCGTTACGAACAACAGCACCAGACTTAATGAAAAGACTGCGCTCTTTGATTGCCTCAGACACATAAGTGCTGAGATTATTCCTTTTTACGATGTCCGCCAGAAGGACACCGCCGGAATAATTCTGAAATGGTGCGGCCATTCCTTATTCAGGGATAAAGTTTGCGGGTGTTCAAGTCACAGACTTGAGATGGTGTCCCACGGGGACTATTTACCTGCCTCTCTCTTGAGCACAGCTGCAAGATCAGGGTCGGTATTTTCCAAGGCCATTTGCCTCGTTAAGTTCATACTACCTTCTATCCAAGGATTAGCGACGCCTCCAGCACCAGAAATCCCAGTAACTGGTTTTGCACCCATCCCAGCTTGAGTGCTGGGCTTAAAATGATGCTCGTAAGAAGAACCAGGGTTTTTGAGCTTCGCAAGATAGACATTGATGTCTTGCTCAACGCCACCATCTAAAACTTTGACAGTGCCGTCCTCAGCTTTCTTGAGGTTGGTTTGAATCAATTGCAGCATTTGATCTGAATTGATCGCTCCAGCTTGGTTGATCGCTGAAAGTGCAGCGTTTTTCATGGCTGCTGTCTCGTTAGATGTCCGAAGATCAACTAACTGACGCTCCAATTCAGCTATCTGCTGGTCTTTGGTTTGAGCAGTTTTGTTGGCCTCTTCCCAAAGATCCTTCCACTGCCCTTGATCCTCAAGCGTTTTGCGACGTTGATCGTCTTGTTTTTTGTAAACGTCGTCGAGTTTTCCTTTGATGCCTTGGAATCGTTCCTCGGCTTCAGTGGCACGTTGTTGAAGCGCTTGAATTTGCTGCTCGTAACCAGAAACATCGACAGCAGGAGTTTCAGTCGCAGCCACTGGCTGTTCAGAAGACGCCACAGGCGTTTCCTGGATGACTTGTTCTTCCATTACTAAGAATTAGTTGACTTCTCTACTTTACTACTTTTTGCCTGTTTGGTTGTTTTTTTGGGCTCAGGCATTGGGCATTCATCTTTTTTGGGTGGGTTGATCTCCTCGAAACGCATTCCCATGGGAACAAAAGCTATTACTCTTCTACTGTACCGCTTGATTCCGCTTCTGCTGCCATAGGCAAAATTTCGCCTTGTACCAACATGTCGCGGAACTCTTCACGATCAATAATTTGATCTTGGAATAGCTGGCCCATTGCTGCAATGTCTTGCCCAATCAAACGTTGCAAGTCAAAATCACGACTAATCTTGACCTCAGGCGGTTCAATACCCAAGTAATTGGCAGCAAGGTTGTAAGACTTCTGCAAACCTGACTCAAGATCCATCGATACCATCGACAGCATCGAGTTCGTATCAATACGATCCAGCCTGCGAGCATCCGCAGATTCAGCTACAAATTTTTGCTGGCTCAATGTACTGATGCCTAACGTCGCCATTTGCTGCTGTAACTCTTGGATTTCTGATGTCTGCGCTTCAAATGCACCGTTTGAAGGCTGCACGTAATAAACCTTGTTACCCGGTTGTGTTGCCATCGCATAATTCACACTAATCGCCATGTCTTTTGTCTGATCGTCCCAACCCTCCAATACCAACATGGGCTGGCTGGCAATATGCAAACTATGAATCAGATCAGCTTGGCGCTGGAAATGAGCCAGATTTAAATGCGCTATGTCCAACAGTGGTGGACGACTTGTCATTGTATCTTTTTTATCAGCATAAATTGTTACCAGCGGAATCTGCCCAAGTGAAAAATCGCCTGATTCAACCAAGTCGTACTCCGCTGTAGCGTCGGATTGATCGAATGAAGCGGGGTATGGAAATGGCCCTTCCATTTCTTGCTTTTTCTGTTCCTGTCTAAAGACGCGATAACGACCTGACTCAATAACACGGACTTGGTCATAAACTTTTTCTCCGAACTCTCCATCGGCTACAACTGCTTTTTCACCAATTCGTACTTGAGTAAGATTGCCATAATTTGTTTCCCGATCTAAACGCCATCCATACACATTGGTTGGATCAACCTCAATCCAATATGGCCTACGGTTAAGAGCACGCTCTTCTGCCAAACTCCTTGCGTCTGATGGAGCGGGAAAATCAACAAGAACATGTGAATGCCCATAGGTCAATGCACAAGTGACCAATCGACGTGCATACTCATCTAAATCAGAACCGCAACCATCAACATCCTTGTTGAAAACTTCGGTCCAATAAGGCGCACCAGTTACACTGATGGGTTTGCGCAGAATAAGTCCTGCTGCTGCTCGGATTAAACGCTGCGTATAAGGCGTAAATACAGCACGGTTTACACGCGCCAAATAAGCCGTGTAGTCCTCACGTGGCTCTAACGGTAAAAATGTCTCGCTATTCTCTCGAAGGTATTCCGTCCCAGATACAACGGCTTTCATAATCTCCCAGCCTTTCATCTGGTTGATTACTGCTCGCGTACGGACAAATGGGCTGTCAACACTCCCCATGTAGGAGCTGCTAACCAAACTTGTCCTGACGAGCCCTGGAACGGAGTAAGTCATGTCACCACTTTACTTTGTTAGCCCAATATGCGGCACTGGTTTTGCCCTTGGCAATGTTTTTTGCATGACGCTTCTTGAATGAAGACCTTTTATCCTTCATGGCTTGGCTTTCACCAGCTTTTGGCTTGCCCGCTGTCTTTGCTCCCTGCTGCCCAAATCGTATTAAACGATCCTTACCATTCTCTTTGATCACAACAGCATGAGATTTACCGCTGGAATGTCCAGGAGTAGAGATTGGTTTGTTGTAGCCATCGAATGTATGGCCTCCTCGTTGGATTTTTGCCATTACTTTTTACCCTTTGGTTTACGACGTTTATGCTGATACCCTATCTTCTTTGAACTCGTTTTCTCACGCTTGAATCGCGCTTTCTCTGCAGAAGACATCTCATCAGACGTTTTTGGCGTCTTTGAAGAAACTCTCTTGGAAGGTCGACACGCTGGATAAGCACGATCCTCCCCCTTGGAACGACCACAAGGTTTCCCGGTCTTTATATCGACCCATTTCTCATCAAACCAACGCCCCAAGCCCCCTCGCGACTTATTTGGCTTTTTTGGTTTTGCTGGTTTTCGTGCCTTTTTTCGTTCCGCCACTGGTTGCTTTCCGATAGGTGCCGCCACGCTTCTTATATTCGCGTACCAACCACGCATTCGCATACGCACTTGGATACACGTCAAATTTGCGCTTCGCTTCGGCCTTTACACGACTGTAAAGCGCCTTATTTGTTGGGACGTTTTCACTCGCCACAACGACACCGCATCTTCTTGCTGCCCTTCTTTACACCCTTCTTTTTCTTAGGTGGACGGCCTTTCTGAGTGCCGTATGTTCCAGGGCCTTTGGGCATGACAAAGACAAATGACTTGCCCTTATCCTAACCGCTTAAATGGTTGCGGACTAGAACCGGCTCTCGCGCCTGCATCCCTCACTCCTGATCCGCTGCAAGAGACCTGTGCAACCGCTGTAAAGGGTTACCTTCATATCCTAGTAGATCCGATAAGAAGTCGTACCCAATGTCTCCGGTTTCGCAAGGTTGAATTGCTGCAATACCAAGTACCCAAATGCGTCAAACGCATGGTCCACTCCTAAATTCTTGTTCGGTAAACCCGTTCCAGGTGCATACGTTAACGTCCGAAGCGATTTTATTAGCTGCTTACATTTTGGATGGATCTTTACTCTTCGCGTTCCAGCAGCATCCATTAATCCTGTGTTTACTGCCGTAATCTTGTCCCGTATCTTC
>Ga0181421_1000088_pt1 | contig 22301 bp, 27 predicted proteins | sample 44SPOviralmetaG_FD_130146 | JGI IMG/M metagenome (GOLD analysis project Ga0181421, IMG submission 130146) | Marine viral communities from the oligotrophic San Pedro Time Series (SPOT) site, San Pedro Channel, CA, USA - 44 SPOT_SRF_2013-06-19 | ecosystem: Environmental > Aquatic > Marine > Strait...
CAATGTCACCTTTCTCAGGGAAAAAAAGTATTTCATTGTTGTCAATTCCTTTGGGAATATTAATATAAATTGTTTCTATTTCATTAGTAAATGATGTTGATATTTCACTAGTGTATATTTTTCGTTGAATTTCTATAGGCAAAACACACCCTTTATATGCTTGATAATATGTAACATAAAAGACTTGGACCAATGGAGAGATTTGTATAACTTCTTTTGTAGGCAAAAGAATATTATTCGAAGTAGCAGAAATGGGTTGACTATTTGTATTATTGGTTTCTGTATTAGAAATATTTTTCATAACATTATTAAGTAACTGCTCACCTATTATAGAAAACATATCAAGTGTTTTTGTATTTATTTGGGTCTCAAAAACAGTTTCGTCTTTTACAACAAGATCTCGGTTGATTGTTTTATCGTATTGTTCTTTCAAATTGTCATTACTGAGAATTTTGTACGCATCGCACATACTTTTGTATTCGTCATTCATACATGAATCATTATTTTTCTGAGAATGTAATCGTAATTGTATTTGTCGGAATTTTCTTTTTAACTCATCGGGCGACACATTAGTTGGGACCCCTAATAATGTATAATAATTTTCCATATGAATATAATTTAAACTGTTTTTAATATTTAATTATATGACAGAGTGTTTTTTAAAAAAATATTCCCCAAAAAGAAAAGAAGATTTTTTCATAGATAATTACGAAACATTTGAAACCCCATTGAAATATAATTCCTTGATAAATGGTCACAGTGGAACTGGTAAAACGTCGCTAATTATCCACCTTATACACATGTATTTAAAATATCAAAGTAATGTTTATTTTGATGAAAATGTATTGTTCATGAATAATTTAAAGGACCAAGGAATACAATTTTGTCGTAGTAATGTGAAACTTTTTTGCCAAACCCCTTCTGACAATAGCGAAACCAAAAAAATTATTGCCATTGATGATATTGACGAATTCAGTGAGATTTGTCAACAAGTTATTTGCAATTATGTAGATAAATATTCAAAAAATATCATTTTTTTAGCAACATGTACAAACTCATTAAAAGTCTACGATGGGCTCAAGTCTCGAATGATGATTATAAATATTAAACACCCAACAAACGAAAAATTAAATGAACTTTGTGATCATGTTTTGAAAAACGAAACCATTTCAATTGATGAAAAAAACAAGAAGTTAATAATTGAAAGCTCTAACTTTTCTTACAAGGTCCTTTTGAATACGCTATTTAAAGTAAAAATCTTTGATGATACTCTCGACGATGATGCAACATCTGAACTAATTACATCGATAAACTTTAACGAGTTTGATAACTATATTTTGAATATTAAAACCAATAATATTAATAACGCACTAGAAATTATATTCAAAATAGCAGATTCGGGGATTTCAGTAATCGATATATTATATGAATTCACTTTATACATTAAACGTGAAAACAAAATATTGAACGACACAGACAAATATGAAATAATAACATTAGTAAGTAAATATATCACTATTTTTCATGATGTACATGAAGATGTACTTGAAATCGCGTTTCTAACAAATGATCTTATATCGTATATTGGAGCTAAAACAAACCATAAATAAGTGTTAAATTTATAAGATCAATGAGCGTATCTGAGGCCACACGTACCATTGGTTACTGTCAACAAATTGTAACGTTCTTCAAAAAACAACATATCGAATGTGTAATGATAAATCGAATTCAAATTTTTTGTTATGCTGATTATTGCACCCGTCTCGGGATCACATTCTATAGAAGTCATGGGTTCATCATGTATTGGTGGTATTATGGTAGTGGCTTCTATTTCAATATCTTTGAAACTACTTAAGTTTATAGCTCCATTGGGTTGCATTGGACAACAAAAACTCTTGTGGGAAGAAGTATCAAGACAAAAATTATAGTTGTAAATATATGGTAAATCTGTAAAGTTTCCTGATGATTGAGAAAATGATGGTATATATTTGAAAACACCAGAATCGAATATGTTTTCCCTATATTTTCCGTCTATTTGAATGCCGACATTAATCATAATTTCTTTTTGTGTACTTCCAGAAGAATTTTCTGGTGTTGAGCTACATACATAACCAGTTGAAGTTACTGCATCACTTTGAGGTGGTCTATATCCATATGAATCATCGACATTAATGGAAAAATTCTCATAATCCGAATATTTCCAATTTGTAAAATTGGACCACACATTTCGTTCATTTGCATCACTCCTTCTAAATGCAAACATCCACGACACTACTAAAAAAGTAGAAAAGGTTTTAATTTTATTATGTCCAACTAAATCATGAAATGTATTCTCGAAAATTTCTTTTATTAAATATGTTTGAGGACGCGAAACCAACGCATTATTTTCTTCTTTAGACAAAAATGCGTAATTTGCAATCAAGTGAATATCAGAATCCCAAATCTTTTTGTCACTATAATTTCCGTCAACAGTTGGGGGTTTGATAAAGTAATACAGTTGGTGTTCTGAATTATTAAAGTCCGGACGAATATAATTTCCACTCAAATCACATATCGAAAATAAATCTCTTATAGGTCTTAATTTGAATGTAATGGTGACTTCGGTGTACTGCATCGCTACTAAAGGAAACGCTTGTTGGCTGTTTTGGCAAAACCAAAACGGTAAAGGTATATATAATATTTGTCCTTTTATAGACGGACCTGAAGGTCCTAACCCATCATAATATTTTGCATTTGGATAATTACCGTTTTGATTACCATAATTCGCAGGATCGTTTAACTCTGCTACATTACCTGTCATGTGATCAAATGTCTTCTTTTTGTTGTAAGAATAATCTCGTGCAGCCAATAAATGAATGGCGGTACCAGATAATTTTTGTAATGTATGACCTCCTGCATGAACTTCTACTTCTTGTATAATTTCACTTCCTAAATTTTCTATCCATTTGAATTTATACTCATTATTAGCGTGATTTGTATAAAGACCGCTATATATATCAGGTATTTTTATGGCTAAATACGTATCCATCAACATGTCGCCATGTCGTGGTATTGTAAAAGAAAAATAAGATGATTCATTCAAATGCAAACTACGAATGCCTTTAAAATCCAACCTAAACTTTTGTAATCCGAAATTTGTATACTTTAAATAAACAGATTTGAAAAACGATTTAGTGGGATTACCATTTAATAATACATTTTCTTCCCCTGTGGTAATTAAATTTAACAGTCCTCCGGGCATAATTATATATATACAATATAATACATTTTAGATTATAATTTTATAGTACTATATTAATATGGAAAACTATCTTGTCAATTATACAAACAATTCATTTGATAAATTACCTACATACAAACAATTTCAATTAATTACAATTGCGTGTTTTATGATTTTTTCGATTGGAATAATCACTTTTTATTTCAAAAACCTTAAAGATATGATACTTATGTATTCAATTGTAATTTTATCATCATTAGTCATTCTTGTTTTACAAAAAAATGAACTGGAGTACAGTAAAGAAGATTTCACAGACATGCCAAATCCCGGAATAAATGAAATTGACAGTACCTTCAATAAAAGTTTCCTTTCATATCACATTAAAACTGCATACGATCCTCACGTTCAAAAAAGTTCCAAAGTAACTTGGGCCCTTTCTGCGGGATCTAATAAATATACACTTGATACAAGCAACCTAGATTACGTTTTATCTAGAGGTGTACGAGGACTGTGTTTTTCTGTAGTATACGCGAACGATGAACCTCGTATTGTCAGTGGATATTTCAATAAAGAAAATAAATTTGTCACACATTCCTCTAATTATTTATCATTTTATGATGTAATGTATTATTTGAACGAAAAGGCTCTCAGCAAAACAAATACTATACCTAATTACAATGACCCTTTGTGTATTATAATACGGTTGCATAGTCCACAAGCTGAAAATAGGAGTAGAAAAATAGCTTCGTTCTTAAACAATATATTCAAAACTAAACTCAAAGATGATGCCGGAAATTATCTTAAATTGAAAGAACATACAAAACTCAACACATTAAAGAAGAAAGTTTTAATATTTATTAGTAACGAAGGTGATGAAAACCTTGATTCTAAGCGTCAATCATATGTGCAACTTGACAACATCAAATTTTCGAATATTGGCGTCTATAACAAACAAAACATCCAAAATTCATTGACCTTTGCAAATCAACAGCAACCCAGCCTTACTGTTCCAGCCGAAGACGGTTTACAAAACATGGATGACTGTACTTTAGTAACAAATGACTATTTTAATAATAATATTCATTTTATAGCAATTAATTACAAATTAGAAGAAGATTCTACTAAAACATGTGCTTACAAATATGACCAGAAATTTAGTAGCTATGGTGCTGCGTTCATACCACAAGGAATTTAAAGTCTTATTATCTTATCTACTATTTTCTTCATCGCAATAATTTTATAATATCATATTATATCATAATACTACTATAATATGATTTTTAGAAAACAAACAAAAAACTTAATATTCAAATACAAACATATTATTCTCTTATTATTAGTAACAGTATTTTTGGTTTTTTACAACAATCCTTACAAAGAAACTTTTAATCTAAATCAATGTACTAGTGGAGAAGTCCTTGATGAACGCACAACCCTCTACTGCAATGCTGCAGACCAAATCACTACAGATATAAAGACCGTGGCATTTGAGCTAATTAGAAATAAATGTTATGAAAATGTTGATAGGTGCATGACATTTCTTACAGAAATGTTAACCCCTCCTGTAGAACCACAATAATAATTTGTTACTCGTCCAATCTAAACAAATGTGGATATTTGCGATATATTTTCATTTCAATTGTATCACGAGTCAACACCTGGGTCTTAACTAATATTGGACATATTTCTTCCATTAATTCAACGCTGTTTTCCAGAATATACCTAGAGCGATTTACTGCATCTGATAACAAAGAAGAAACTTCTTCGTCAATGAGTTCCTTTGACTTATCACTCGCAAAAGAATAAATGTTTTTACTCCCCATACCATAACTCAATATCATCTGTTCTGCTAACTTGTGAGCCTCTTCTAAATCCTTACCTGCACCAGTAGTAACACTGTTGTTGAAAAATATTTCTTCAGCAACCCGTCCACTTAATAGTACTACTAAATGGGAAAACAGTTTTTCGGCTGTAAATATATTGGCATCTATTTCATCTATTTCAAATATTGTATATCCAGGTGTTTTAGGAGACCACAAATTTAAATTTACTTTTCGCATCTTAGTGTGTGATTTTGACAACATTCCGCTAATAGCGTGTCCCAATTCGTGATACGCTATTCGCTTTATCATATCGTCACTATAAATATTTTGAGTGACTTGAAATCCGGCCAAAGAACGTCCCATAACGTACTCTAAATCACGCTTCGTAATCATTTCACGGTCGTCCCTTAAAGCCATCAACATTCCTTCATTTAATAGATTTTCTATTTCAGCTCCAGACAACCCATTTGTCATTTCAATTAAATCAGGAATTTTTATAATTTTTTCAATTGGCTTTCCTTTCAAATGTATATTCAATATTTTCTCACGAGTTACAGAATCTGGGTTACCAATATATACCTTTTTGTCCATACGTCCTGGTCGTAACAATGCATTATCCAATAAATCAATTCTATTTGTAGCACATATTACAAACACACCATTTGACTTTTTAAATCCGTCTAACTGTATTAACAACTCATTTAACGTATTATCGCGTTCAACATTAGCACTTTCTTGACTATTTCCTCTCATCCTACCTATAGCATCAATTTCATCTATGAATATAACACACGGAATATTCTTACTAGCCAATGTAAATAATTCACGCAATCTAGACGGCCCAACCCCAACATACTTTTCTTGAAACTCACTACCTGATACTTGAATGAACGATGAGTTTGTTTCTCCACTAAATGCTTTTGCTAACAATGTTTTACCATTTCCAGGAGGGCCTTCCAAAATCAAACCTTTTGGTACACGAACGTTAAATTTAGAATATTTTTCATAATTCAATAATAAATCAGAACATTGCATTATTTCTTCCTTAATTGGTTCGTATCCCCCTATATCATCAAATGTTACATCCGATTTATCTAATACTTCAAAATTTTCACTTTTCTTGTCTTTTTTCGTTTCTTCCATTGTTTGTTTTGATAAATACGTTCTAACCCTTGAATTTCCAACCAAATGTCTTAACGGAGTTTCAGTAATCGGCTTAGTATACAATTCATCTGTAGAATTGGCTAATTTATCATCAGAATCTATATTCGTATCTGAAGGTATATTCTCCGTAGGATCATTTGTCTCATCAAAAGGCCATGGTTCGTCATCAAACACTCCATTGCGTAAGATCATCGTTTTACGATGAAAAGTCGTGTGTTGATTACCAATCACGAATCCAGATGATGGCAAAATCAACAAAAAATATAGTATAATATTCATGATACTCATATATTAATAATTTAATATTTTTAAGCAAACTACCCGATATCATAATAATGGAAATACTAATTCATAATCTTATAATGACCACCAAATATTAGAATTTTCGTAATTCCAGTAAGTACTATTAAAACGTTGTGCAAACTGTTTTTCAATAACCTTTGGTCTTTGTATTTCATAAGTATTTTCATTAGTAAACACACATTTATTGTATTCTTTTAAAAAGGGCTTGCAGAAATTTGATTTTTCATCAAATTTGTTAACACAATTAATGTATTCAATCCATTTACTCATACAATCCATTATACTGTCTAAATATATATTACTTGACACTTTAAATTAATTATACTTTATTACTTTTTCAATTTTCTACAATTCATCTAGAACGTATTCTTGAATGACGTTGAAAATTATCAATATCACTGCTAATATCACTAATATCCGAATCGTCGTCACTAATATCAGGAAATCGTGGGGTCTCATTGTCACTAGACAAATCTGATTCTGCAATGCTCATATAACTTTCCAATGGTGTATCCTCATCACTTAATTCAATCACATTTGGAGATACTAACTTTCTGTCTTTTATTATAGAATTTCTACACATAGGACATTTGTTATTAGTTTGTATATGTTCTACAAAACATTTTAAACAAAAATTGTGCCCACACTCAGTAACAACATACCCAGTTTCCCGAATATGTTCTATGCATATTGGACATTCTTTTTGTATAGACGTTGTCATACTCATAGTTATACTTACCATATTATTATATAGTTTTTTATGTGTAAATAAAAGAATAAAAGAATAAAATATTGCGTTAATTAAACCTCAAATGAAACCTATTATGACATTTTGCAATACAACCATCAAACACTTCAAACATTTACTAGCTAACAGTTCAAAGAAAAACAATATATTAATAGGAGTTAAAGGAGGTGGTTGCAATGGGTTAAAGTATTATATAGAAGCATCAGACAACAAACCAGAAAAAAAAGACGAAATTATTACAATTGATGATTTAAAAATAGTTGTTTGTGGTAAAAGCCTTATGCATTTACTGGGTAGCCATGTTTATTGGAAGGAAAATGAAATGGGATCGCGACTAGAATTCGATAATCCAAACGCCAGGACAAAATGTGGTTGCGGGGAAACATTTTCTTTTTAGTAAATGAAAACAATCAATGTGAATATTTAAACTTATTCCCAGTTCCAAATACGCAAATTAAATAATTATTTTATTATATAAAAAATTTCGCATATCTGATTTGCTTACGCATTTGCTTCTATCATTATTATTCATAATCGTACACCGCGTATAACTAGCTCCGTGTACATAAAAATAGTATATTTCAGCTGCTACTGTAAATAAACTAACTAACATCACCATTACAAAAAAATAAAATGTCTTATCATTAAATATTGGATATTGTTTTACTGCATATAATTCACTAAATAAACCCATTTCGATATGTAATATTAACAGAAGAAAATTTAATACTACTGCAAACTATTTTATCCAGTTTTGTCACCATTCTCATCTTTTTTTCAGATAAACAAAAAAATAAAAATATAAAATTTGATTTTTTGAAACTCAATCAAATCCGGTTTTATTCAAAGGTTGGTGACAAATTTTAAAGTTGTATAAATATATATGAGTACTTTCGCAGAAAAGGAATTGGCGATCCTGCGAAATGCTGTAGATAAAATACAAGATGATCAAAAGCGAGAAGAAATCAAATCAGGCGACATAGTACCAATCATTCAAATCGTTGAAGACTTTATTAAACAAAAAAAATTAATTTGTTATGGAGGATCAGCAATTAATAATATTTTGCCAGACGATGACCAATTCTACGATAAAAATATAGATGTGCCGGATTATGATTTTTTTTCTAAAAACGCGATGCAAGACGCAAAGAAACTTGCAGATATATTTCATAAAAAAGGATACAACGAAATTGAAGCAAAGGCTGGTGTACATTTCGGTACATATAAGGTATTTGTCAATTTTATTCCAATCGCTGATATTACACAACTATCAACCGAGATATTCGATATTCTTTTCAATGAAAGTATTATTGTAAATGAAATACGTTACGCCTCGCCAAATTTTTTGCGTATGTCCATGTATCTCGAGTTAAGTAGACCAAGAGGGGACGTGACACGATGGGAAAAAGTTTTGAATAGATTAGTTTTGTTGAATAAGCACTATCCAATCCAAAGTTACACGTGCAAAAATATAGAAGTTCGTAGAAAATTCACAAACAAACAATACAAAAGTCAAACAAAAATGTTATTCAACACGTTAAAGAATGCTTTTATAAGAGAAGGAGTAGTATTCTTTGGTGGGTTTGCATTTGGTTTATATAGCAAATATATGCCAAGGTATTTTAAAAAAGCGAGAAATAATCAATTAGATTTTGATGTAATATCAACGAATGCTAACAAAACAGCACAATATATTAAAGATACATTGAAAGGAATTGGTATAACTAACACTGAAATAGTTCATCATGAAAGTATAGGTGAAATAATTCCAAATCATTATGAAATAAAAATACAAAAAGATACAATAGCTTTCGTTTATCAATCAGATGCGTGCTATGGATACAATGAGTATTTTGACAAAGTATGCAAGAGAAAAATTAGAGTGGCAAGTATTGATACAATTCTTTACTTTTATCTGGCATTTCAATTTACATCTAGACAATATTACGATAAAGAACGGTTAGTATGTTTAGCTCAGTTTTTGTTTGTTTTGCAAGAAAAAAATAGACTTAAACAAATTGGCTTACTGAAAAGATTTAGTGATTCGTGTTACGGAACTCAAGAAACGATTCAAACAATACGTACCAGAAAATCAGAAAAATTCAAAACTCTTCAAAAAACACTAAAAAAAAATAAAAAATCGAAAGAATTTGAAAAATGGTTTTTAAAATATGTTCCATCCTAATTTAAAAAAAAGGGATTTATTATACAACACCAACAATATGACAAGCCCCTTGATAAATACAAATGCGTATTCCTTTTTAAACACTGAGCTTAAAAAGGCAAACGACGTAAATATGTTGTATAATAGTTTATTATTAAACGTAATATTGTTTGTTGCATTGTTATTAGGAACAACTGTAATGCTATATTACAGATACGAAAATAAGAAAAAGAATGATTATTCGTACGAAATCGACAAACGAAATGCATTGTTAGAAAAAATGATGCGCTTAGAAACATTTGTTCACAAAGACGATAATTTACTAACATCACTTCCAATTTTCACATCTACTTTATGATAAAAAAGTAAATTATAACCAACTCCAAATTTAAAAATAAAAATAAATATTATAACATGAATGATAATTTAAATAATTTTTACAAAGAACTACAAAAATATAAAAATGATACGAAAAAAAGATGTATTAATTGTAAACGAGATGTAGGCACTAAATTTTCTACGGAATCATGGGAGTCAAAACGTGTTTTCAAAATACAATGCGGGGATACGGAAAACCCCTGTGATTTAAACGAGACCTTTTCTATCAAGCAAAATAAAAATAATTACGGCGAACTAGTTGAATTGAAAAGAACCTTAGATAACACCCATATTGAAATTTTACAACTGAAAAGTAAATTAGTTCATGAAATCATATCAGAAGAAGTCTATACAGAATCTTTCAAAAAATTAGAAGAAAAGTATAAAACCTTAATGATGGAATATGGTAGCATACAAAAAAATATGTTGTCAGAAAATCAACATTATAGAAATATGTCAAATGAACTGAAACTCAAAATCGATGAAAACAAAAAGATTGACGAGAGACATATAAGAATCAATCATTATCTAGAAAACATTCATGAACTAAAAAACGAAGTTGCAAAGTACAACGACTATATTATCGAGAAAAACACATTCCAATTACAAAAAAAAATCATAACATAAAAATATCATAACATAAAAATATCATTATACTATATATGTTGTTGTATAAAATTTTCCATATAAAATATTTTATACTCGGTATTTTATTGGGGTTCTTATTATTACGTATTTATCCAAACAATCGAGAAGAAGTAATAATATATCCATCAGATGAAGTTCAAGAACATAGTCAATATATTGACAATGCAAACAACTGCTTTGACTTTTCGATTAAAGAAGTAGAATGTCCCCAAAACGTTTACACTATTCGAAACATCCCAATACAATAAATCAACGATTTAAAATTTTATCATATATTATATATTGACATATAGTATATGAATATTAAAAAGCTACTACATGACAAAAAAATATCAGTAGTATTATCTGTTGTTTTCGGATTAGCTATTGTATCATTATTGTACGCATGCACCGGAGAGGAATGTCAAGATTTTGTTGGTCCAAAAAAGAATACATTAGACGATGTATTTAAAGTGAATGGGAAATGTGTGAAATTTCAAGAACGATCAGTACAATGTAACGATACCAAAAAAAAACTTCACATTAAATAAATTGCGTACAATGTCTAGAAAAATATTGAAAACAGTATCTTAATGGAAACTACTGAAATTAATAAATTACCAAATAATTATCAGCAAACAAATCATGGAACTGAACAAAGCAACAATTATTACAACGAACAAAGTGCCAATGAACACTCTGAACTTCCAAATCGTGATCGGGTTATTAATCCTGAAAAACTGACAAGTGACGAAAACACCAAAGTAAATTTTATACCAGATAGCGAAAACGATATTTACTACATTCCTACAAGACAAGAAATGCAAAAACAAGAATACAATTCACCTACACAAGATATATTTAGCAACATTACGGTAGAAGAACTCAGAATGCCTTTTTTTTTAATGTTGTTGTATATTGTTTTTGAATTTCCTATTGTGAGGAACTTTGTTAAACGAACATTTCAATTTGCATTTGACGAACATGAACAAATCACGTTTCCAGGAATTCTAATTATGGGTTTTTTGTTTTCGAGTTCTCATTTTTTCCTTATGAAGTTAATGAACTCTTAAAACTTCCTCGCAAGTTTTACTAAATAATATATATTTCAATCAAAAAATTGAAATATTTTTCTAAAAATAGTACAAATTAAAAATAAAAATGTATCTCCAAGTCAAATCGATCGTTGTACTCTTCGTTCTCTATTTGACCAATGCGTATAATGTAAATAATCAGCTTGCCTATTGGCGATTGAAACGATCCTTCATTTTGAATAACGTTTTTCCTAAAACTGCATATTCCCTTGTGAAACACAACCGAAATATTAGTATTTATCCTTTACATTATGATTGTAGTTATGACGAGTACTTTGTACAACATGGGGAAGTTCCTATCGTTGATTAGTTTTATCATCTGACGTACTTACCAACTTTAGTGAATGAATCAATCATAAATATTATAAATACACCTAGAAATATATACAAAATCATTTCTTCAGTTACATTATTAACTTTTTCATCTTGATTTTCTTCTAACAATTGAATCATATAATTTATTTTAGTAACCAACTCTAATTCGACATTGTTCGACGAAACAGGTGTTTCATCAAATTCGACTTCCATAGGATTTGATTGAAAATCGCCCAAATGGTCATCTTCATCAGGTTTTTCGTGAAGTTGACTAATTAGTTCTTGTGCTTTTGTCGATGCTATTTTTTGTTGAAGGGGTTCATTCATTAATGCAAAATCTGGTTTATTATCATTTATTTCACTAAGTGACATATATCCTAAAGATGTTGTCATTATATTTATTATGCGATAAAAAATCTGTATTAAAACATTATTAATCAATTCAATATTGATTAGAAGTATTAATGTTTTAATATTAAATATTATTGTGTGATATTAGTATCGTTTTACTTGCCACTAGATGTCTCGGTAACTGTTATATCTCCTTTCATATTACTGTGTATATCACAAACATAATGATAAGTTCCAGCCCCGCCGGAGTTTGCAGGAATAAACGTTAATATGGCACCGAGTCCGACAGGACCCACGACATTTTGGCCTCTGGAATTTATTATTTTTATAGGATGACCACCAGCTCCGTTATTCAATCTTAGAGTATCAGCTACATCCATAGATATTGGGGGGTTATTACGATTCCCTTTCCCTGACAATCTATAATTAAAACCATTGTTAGTTACATTATGATTGATAATAGTTCCGGGCAAGTCCGACGACGGCGGCAAGTCCGACGGCGGCGGCAAGTCCGACGGCGGCGGCTCGCGCGCCGGAGCCTGTCGCTCAGTTGACGTAAATTTAGATTCTTTAACAGTAGTTGCAACACCAGCTATTATCTTTGTTACTTTGTTTTGTCTAGCCTTGTTTGAATATTTTAATTTTCTATCATATTCCTTTATACCAGCACTAGTTACAACGGCAATACTCGCTGTACCAAAATTATCTGTAACATTTATTTTTAGATTAGAAATGTCATAGTAATTATAATTGTTTTTACTTAGTGGAATCTGTGCTCGTGGAATCCTTGTACCGTCAACACTAATAGCCATCGCATTTCTACCCGCAACACTAAAACCAACAGAACTAATACCTGAATCATCTTCTACACTAATCTTATAAACCGAACTTTCCCCAGAAAAACCATATATTGTAAATTGTTTCTCACTATCGAAAGGGGTATTATTAATAATCAAATCCCCAGATGACAAATCAAGTACATTTGAATAACTATCTCCTTCTTCAAGAACTTGATATCTATCTGTTAATTTCTTACTCCTCAGTTTTTTAATTCCAAGATCACTATCATCAAAGTTGATCAAACCCGTCTTATTAGTTAAATCAATAATACTGGTGCCATCTTCGGCTGTTGATTTAATACTCTTGCCATCTCCACCGTCACTTTTGTTCTGTTTCCGAGCCTTTTTAATTTTTCCTTTAGCTTCCATTATCAACGAAGAGAAATCCTCAAATTGTTCTCTTCTTGCTTCTCTCTTAACGCTATCGTCGTCGCCCTCATAAATTTCGGTATTCAAATCTTTTATCCCATCATCACCATTATTATATTTCAATAATGTGTTTACACATTGTACTCTCTCTTTCAAAGATTCTTTATCTTCATCACTGGCTTCGACGAGTGTGAGTTCGAGTCGTCTTTCAAGAACTCTACCCATAAATTTTCCAAGATCGGTATTAGCAAGCACCTCATCGACTGTACGATCTAACTCGTTGTCATTATCAGCAGTAAACTTGAACACTTTAGCGGTTCCCGATTCATCTGCCTTGTATTCATTTACTATATCTGCAAACCCTCGTTTCACCCTGTTTGCAACAATGTCCACTGTGGCTTTTGAGTTACCTGATATATCTAAATCAGGATCCAAACCCATTGTCAATTCTAATGCACCTTTTAATTCTTTAGATTTCGATAATAGCTCTTGTGTAGAATCAGGGTCTAAGCGAATAGATTTATTAATTGCCGATCTATCTTCGATACCAAGTGTATCGCAAATAGGTTTTTCAATATCATCCTTAATAAAGTCTTTTGTAGACTTTGTCGTTGGTATGGTTTTTGAAGATACTTTACCATCATCTCCAGCTAATACATAACTTTCAGCATAGACGCCTGCCATATCTGTAACATTATTCACAACTGATACTGGTTCCTTTTTCAAATCAGTCGAAGCAATCAGTCTAATATATGTTTGTTTAGTTGTATCATCTTCATATGTATCTCCTGTGTCTTCATCAATTTCAAAATCACCCCCATGTTTAGCGAGTGTTGAAGGCTCGCCACCCTCAACTTCTATCTTTATCAAACTGTTTTTGGGTACTTTCATGTTACTTAAAACTACCTCACCACTGTCATCAGTTATCCCCGTCACATTGGTTCCACTATTCAATTGAGTATCAGTTGAAGATCCACGTTTAATTTGTACAAACCCATCTTCTCCTAAATATTTTGCAGTTACGTTCGCCCCAACTGTCATCGAAGAACCTTCTGCGCCAACAGTTGTAGTAATGATATCAAACTCACTACTTTGTATAACCCTAACACCTTTCTCATTTTTCCATGTTTTATGTGCTGCATATTGGGTTCTAAATCTAGTGTAATCCGAAGAATCAGATACAAATTTTTTATTACCAGTTGTTGTTGTATCACTTGCATTCATAGGCCCTAAATTTCGTGCGGCTCTAAAACTTCCCAAAGATACACGACTGGGAGGATGTGCTTTTCTCCCAACAAGACCCTGATTCCAACTTTTTTTTACTATATTCTTGTTAACATCCATAATATAATTGTTTAGATTAAAGTTTTTTCATTGGATTTTTTTCTTTTTAGATAAATAGTGTAAAATCTCTTTTGATATCCATTAACAATATAAACATCTAACTATATATTACATCAGATGGGTAAGAAACAATCTGATGTAAGTAATCGACAAAGTAAGAACGAAAGGAAAAAAAATAAAAGCACCAACGAATCAATATATACATCAAAACATGTAAGGGCTAAAGAAGCTTTAATTTCAAAACAACCACACATCTCTATAGAATTGAACAAAAATTCAAATTAAACCACTTTTCAATGTGTATACAAAATATAATATAATTATATACTAATGGCACCTAACAAGTTGTCAATATTAGCATATAATAAAGTTAAAGAAATAGATGAAAGTAAAAATGTACCTGAAGTTGTTGAGAATGAAGTAAAAGATATTGCGGATAAAGTAAGAGATAAAAGGTTGTCAAATGCGTGGAGGAAAAATAAAAAACCAGAGCGTGAACAAATAACTATTCGCGATGGGAACTTGATGACGCCTACAACAATGAGAAAACAATTGAGGAAATATTACGAAGGTGTAAATGACGACCATCATAATGAAAGATTTTATCGTCCTGGTGCATTAACATTTTTAATAAATTTAAAAAATACGCGTGAAAAAAATTATACAGATGGTTTTATGATTCCTTCGATACATGACCACGAAGAAGTTGATGAGTTTTTTCGTGAAATACATGTAGATTATGAGCGATTAATAAACGATACAATAAACGAAATGACAAAAGATGAACTCATAAAATTTTACAATAATGTGTTTTTTAGTGATCAAATGTTATGGAGTGATATACCCAAAGAAGACGATAGGCACAAATGGAACCCAAGATATTTTAAACAAGAAGAAGAAGAAGAACCACGACCAAGATTTGTGGTTGATGGTGTTTTAGCCGCAAAAAAAAGGAAACGTCAAACAAAAGGTAAACTTAAACGAGAAAAACGGAACACCAGGAAAGTACAAAAATAATCTAAAAAATATATTTATACCTGATTATAACTATCATTATTTAACTTCAAACCTTCCCAATTACGACTTGCTTTGATTTCATTACTATTAAAAGACCTCAAATAAATTCTGGGACGAGGTGTTATTTTGTTTCGTGCATAATCCTCAGCAATGATATTATTACCTTCATGATTCTCCCAACAACATTCAAAATACATAATAGTATATATGATTATCCTTTTATAAAGTAGAAGACATAAAAAATTTTAAAAAAAACATAATCATATATTATATACTAAATACAATATTATGTCTGGTACTTATCCGATATTTGAAGACAAAGAATTCAATTTAAAAATACACGCGAAAAAAGAATTTCGGGACTACCAAAATACACAAGATATAGATACTGATTTCGACAAAAAGTTCGACGAAATATGCAATGCTGATTTTGAGCTTACTAACCATCAGTTCTTTGTAAAACACTATTTATCTCCAAACACTCCATACAATAGTTTGTTGTTGTACCATGGTTTAGGAACCGGTAAGACCTGTTCGGCGATAAGTATTTGTGAAGAAATAAGAAAAATCTACAAACGAATAGCATATAACAAACGAATAATGATCATTGCTTCGCCTAATGTACAAAACAATTTCAAAAATCAGCTGTTTGATAGCTCCAAGCTAAAAAAAGAAAATAACATTTGGAAACTCAATAACACATGTATTGGGAATATTATTTTAGAAGAACTATTTCCTAAACAAAAAAATGATCTATCTAAAGAAGTGGTTATAGCTGCAGTGAAACGCTTCATAAACACACATTATCTTTTCATGGGATATATCGAGTTTGCAAACTACATAAAAAAACTAAATGACAGAAAACGACCACTACAAGAAGAATTTGACAACCGGTTGATAGTAATAGACGAAGTTCATAATATGAAAACGACATGTGATAAGGCAAAAACTCGCTGTGCATATTATTTAAAACTCTTAGTAGATAATGTCAAATTTATGAAACTTGTATTCCTAACTGCAACCCCCATGTTCAACTCGTATAAGGAAATATTTGAAATACTAAATTTGATGCGTTCAAATGATAATTTACTAAAAATCGATGAATCCGAAATTGTTGATAAAGAAGGTAACTTTATAACAGATACAAACACAGGGGAAGAAACAGGATTGCAAAAGTTTATCGACTATTCTCGCGGCTACGTATCGTATGTTCGTGGTGAAAATCCATACTCATTTCCTTTCAGAATAATGCCATCGCTTCATTCACCACAAGAATCACTTATTAATCAATCCTCTTATCCGAACTATTCACCAGATAAAAAACTAATATCTGAAAACGAAAAGATCAAATATATTGATCTCTATATGAATACATTACAGGAGTCTTCGTTTCAGTATGTTGCATACGGATTAATGAAAGATAAAAATCGTGATTATGACATAGGAACACCTTATATAATGAATCCATTAAACCAAATATTAAACTTCGCATATCCAGATTCAATTCCCGATAAAGAGTACAAACGACACAACAGCCTTTACGGTAAAGAAGGCATATTGAGGTTAATGAATTATAAAGAAACCAAAATACAAAATCCAAACAAAGAATCTGATATTACCCGTAATGTACAATATTCCTACAAATCATCTACCACAACCGACTATGGTAACATATTCAATCCAAATATCATCGGAGAATACAGTCACAAACTGAAAAATATTTCAAATCATATACTAGATTCTGAAGGCATCGTTTTGATTTATTCACAATATATCGAAGGTGGGTTGATCCCTACAGCATTAATGTTGGAAGAAATGGGTTTCACACGACACGATGGTGAAAATTTATTGAAAACTACTAAAACTAATAAAAAGCTTTTCTATAGCTATGTAATTATATCAGGCGATAAACGATTCAGTCCAGATAATAATACAGTCGTTTCAAAATGTTCTCAGATCGATAATAAAGACGGTTCATTAATAAAAGTTATTTTGATATCAAAAGCAGCATCAGAGGGATTAGATTTCAAATTCATAAGACAGGTTCATATATTAGATCCATGGTTCAACTTAAATCGCAACGAACAAATAGTCGGAAGAGCAATACGAATGTGTAGCCACAGAGACATAGTTTTCGAAAAACGTAACGTATGTATTTTTTTCCATGCCACAAATTTAAACTTAAACGAAGAAGCGAGCGATATGTATATGTATCGACTTTGTGAACAAAAAGCAATTCAAATAGCTAAATTATCCAGATTGTTGAAACAAAACGCGGTAGATTGTATGCTTAACACAAAACAAACCCATCTAACAGAAGAAAACTTCGACAAATCAGTTACTATTATGCTAAGTAATAAAAAAAAAGTATCGTTTAATGTAGGAGATAAACCATACACATTATTTTGTGATTTTGACAGAACATGCTCTTACGAATGCATAAACAATCGAAATATCACTTCGACCTTAGCTCCTTCAAACCTAGATGAATCTACATACAACTTCAATCTCTTGGAAACCAACAGTGATATTGTTGTTCAAAAAATAACTAATTTTTTCGCAAATTACGACGGGATTACAACATATAACAACTTACAAACAATTTTCAATAACTATTCCTTTTCATTAATAGAATTTGCAATAGATAAACTAGTAAAAAATAAAACACCTATACACGATCGAATGAATAGAGAAGGTACTTTAGTTGTCTTTGGAGATTTTATTTTGTTCAAGCCCACAAACCTTTATCCAAAAGCATCCGTATATGACAGACTACATCCATCACATAACACTCATTCAAAAATTACTTTCAAATACAATGATAACTTCAAATTGGAGAAAAACGATGATGAAATACTCTTTACAAAAATCAATAAAGGATTAGACAACTTCTTCTCAAACAGCGAAACCCCACAAGAGACAAAAGACGATGATACTAATTGGTACATAATTGCAAATAGCTTTATTGATAAATTAAATATGTTGCCAGAAGACTTTGCAACTGCCATATATGGTCATTTATTAGACGACTTGGATTTTGAAGATAAAATAAAAGTCTTGAACAACGTATTTGACTCTAAAAAAAATGTGTTAATCAAAGATCAATATATACAAGGTATAAAACGTTACATCGATTTAAGAACTTTTTTTATTGACGAAGATACAAAAGCTATTGTCATAAAAAAAGACAAACGTCACTTATTTGTAAAACATAATAATATTTGGAAACCTGCTACACTACAGGAAAACAAATTATATCGAAAGATTCTTTTAAAAGAACTGGAAGAAAAAATGAATCGACTCGAAAAACAACAAAATACTATTGGATTCACCCATGAATACAACAAAACCTATATTTTCAAATTAAAAAATATGGCTGAACCCAAAAATACCGGGCATCGTTGTAATCAAACTAAACGCAAAACAATTCAAGATTTAAGTGAGACTTTGTTGAGTAAACTGAAACTAAAAGTACCCACAAACTCAAGTAAAGAACTTCGTGACATATTATTTTCAAAAAGTGGTCCTAAGACACTTACTTTCGACCCTAACTCTACATTTAGTAGCTGTGTTTTAGTAGAACTTTTATTAAGATATTCTCATTTAGAAAAAGTTGAAAACAGCTTCTGGTTTTTAGACGTTTTTGAACCTTTAACTGTTTCTGAATTTACAAAATTTATTAAAAATAAACAATGAAGAAAATAAACAATGAATAATAATGGATAAATATATCATTAGTTTATATATATTATGGCTGTACATAAAGGTAAAAATAAAATTTCAAACAAAAGCACCGGGGGGAACATAAAGGCTGGATTAGTTCCTTCTATAGGAAAATCTAAAATGATGCGCGATAAATCTGGAAAAAGTGTTGTAGATTTGAAGAGAGATAATCTATTGTTTTTACCACCACCACCTAAAACAAATTTCAAATTTAACTTTTATCCAGATGCCAAACCACCTACCGATTATATTGAAATCGAAAGACTCTTAACTCTTTCTAAAACTATATTTGCAGAACAATGTCCAGGCAAGTACTTTGCCACATTTGTTATTAAATCTCCTAATAACAAAGTGTCGGTTTTCCTGTATAATAAACCAAATTCGCCTTATAACTTCTTTTCGTGTACTTTCAGCAAAGATGAAAATACAAACGAGTTTATAAAATTACAATTAAATCCAGGAAAAGTAATTAAAATAGTATTTTCAAATCCTCTATTTGATAACATTACAACGTTTTCTTCAATTTCAATAGACCATTATATTAAAACTCGTATTCCGTATTCGCAAATAAACAATTTATCGCCATCTGAACAAAGTCATATAGAAGAAACAACTAAACTACTAACCGGATATTCCCCAACAGAAGTATGGTACAAAGACAGAGTAGACAAAAATAATGTGTTATGTAATTTTTTACCCACAGAAGGTGCTGGAATTTATGAATTTGTCCTTAACATTAGTCAGGCATTTTCTTTACCCAATGGAAATAGTTTGATTCTTCATACTCACAAAATTGTACACTGATTCAAAAATTGAAATAAAAGACATTAAATAAAAGATATTTAATAATAAAATAAGTTATTGTTTAATATATAGATGTCTTATTTCACAACAATTTCTATCACAAAACGATGCCAATTACCTGTAAACCTTTTAGGTAGTAACATCAAAGATACATTGACTAATTATCTTAAAAACAACATCGAAGGAAAGTGTATTAACGAAGGTTTTATTGAAAAAAATTCTATCGAAATCCGTAACATCTCTAGTGGAATTTTAAAAGAAAATGTTTTCGAATATGCTGTTTTGTTTGAATGCAAAGCGTGTTATCCTGTCGAAGGAATGATTATCGAATGCACTGTTCAAAACATCACAAAAGTCGGTGTAAAAGCACACATTTCCCATTCAGATAATCCATTAGTAATTTTCGTGTCAAGAGATTTACATTTAAACAACGAAGACTTTGCAAATATTGAACCAAACGATAACATTCGCGTGAAAGTAATAGGAGTTAGATTTGAAATAAATGACCATTTTGTATCTGTCATTTCTGAATTTATTGAAAAAACTAACTAAAGAAATAATAAATACTAAATTAATAATAAATAAAAGAAAATGTTTAACTTGAACAAAATAAAAGACAATATCGAATCTCTTCCGCATTACCAACAGCTGCTAATAGTTGAACATATGATGAATAACAAAATTAACTTTACTGAAAATCAAAATGGTATTTTTCTTGATATTTCTATTCTTCAAGATCGCGAAATAGAAATAATTCAAGATTTTTTACACAAAATAAAATTAGAAGAAGAAAAATTTAATGCAGTTGAAAATAAAAAAGCCGAGTTGAAAAAACAAATTGAACTGAATTGCAATATAGTGAACGAGACTTAAACACTCTGCATGTATCTAAATATATACACATAAATATGATTCATTCCGGAATCCATGTAGAACTTGTTTGTCAACTATACCCTTTCATGACATCTAAGAAAGAATTAAATGTTTTCAAAAAAGAACGCATATCAAAAAACGATGATAAATATTTTTTTTCAAAAACAAACGACAATCTAATGTATTGTATTTACAAAGTTATCCAAAATACATTAGATATTAACGAATTTAATACAGAGTTTAATAAAATTTCACCTATTTTAAAAAATACTGCCATCGAAAAATGCAAATTAGATAATGGATCACGTTTGAAACCTATTCGACAAACCAAAAATGAATTTATGAATTCTATTTTTTCCATGAAAAATCTAGATTGGGAGCATTTCTATGGTATGTGTCTATATCACGATATGGTAATCATCGCAATAAAAAACAAGATTGCTTTCATCTATGGTGATATAAATGTTCATAATGTGAAAGGTTATATAAATATTAATGAAAACAATTATACATATTTTGAAACTAATAAAGTCATTGATTTAGATGATTTTTTAGTAATCAGTAACCCACTAAAACCAATTCGACCAATTTCAAATTACAAACTAGATGATCTTAAGAGTATTTGTGACAAACTAAGCATTTCTTGCGAGTCCATGAAAAAAACTGATATGTATTCAGCGATTGTACATGAAATCACAAAATAACAATAGCTTATTGTTATAACCATTAAAAATTGAATTTTTAGTAAAAATTACAGAGTTAATATATAAATAAAATATACATATTTACAAATTTTATACAATGGAAATCCCAGTTGAAGTGCTTTCCTCATCGCTTTTTACATGGTTAGGTAATGACGAAGCTTTGACAGTTTTACCGTTTCTTGTAAACAACAATCAACGAACATACATTAAACACTTACAATCCAAAAGAAATATAATTTTACGTTTTATAAAAGAAGTATATACAAAAATCTGTAAGAAATGTTGGAATAAAAAATTATCAAATTTTCTTAAAAAAGACGCCGAATGGTTTATAGAAATAGTTTCATCTTGTGACACTTTTCGCGAATACATGAAAGAAGTATTGGGAATATTCTCTGACGAATTTCCACAATATAATTATCTAATCGCGGATTTAAATTC
>Ga0181421_1000094_pt1 | contig 21893 bp, 26 predicted proteins | sample 44SPOviralmetaG_FD_130146 | JGI IMG/M metagenome (GOLD analysis project Ga0181421, IMG submission 130146) | Marine viral communities from the oligotrophic San Pedro Time Series (SPOT) site, San Pedro Channel, CA, USA - 44 SPOT_SRF_2013-06-19 | ecosystem: Environmental > Aquatic > Marine > Strait...
GGTCTACACGATCGATCCGGGAGCGGCTACCGCTCGGACCGTCTCTGGATTCTTCATCAAGTGCGGAAGCGGGACCGTCACGGCAACCCTGAAGAACGGATCCGATACCGTCAAGGCAGCGAGCGTCTCGACGTCGAGCGGTGATCAGTCGAGCCTTGCGAATACCTCCGTCTCGGCGAACGGCGTGATCTCGATCACGCTCTCTTCGAACTCGTCTGCGACCGACGTTATCTTCGCCGTGGAATTTACCGAATGAGTCCGCCGTCTCGATGGCTCTTCTTCCCTGCTCCGGTTTCCAGCGGAGGAGCGAAACTCGTCATCACCGGAACGGCGACGGCGGATCTCTCTGCTCGGACATCGACCGGCGTCTCTTCATGGGCGAAGTCCGGAGACGACGCGGCGGACTTCCTCGAATATCCGCATACGGCGGTTCGGGCTGGCGCCGCGTATATGGAAATCCTCTTCAAGGTCGATACCGGAGAGACGTACTCGAACGCCGGAGACTTCGAGTCGGCGGTGACGATGGTCTCCGGCACAAGTTCCTTCGAGGTCGGCGGTAACACGTTCCCGCATACGAGCGTGACGCATACGCACGGCTCGGACTCTGGAACGATCATCCGCGTGCGATTCAATGCGGCCTCGTCTGCCGTGACAACTTTCCGAAACCTCCTCGCGGCAGGAGATGCCATCGAGATCACAATGAACTGGACCACCTGACATGAACACGATTCACCAATTCGCTGCCATCACGAAGAACCTGAGCGGCGTGTCTGCGAACCTCGTCGATCTTGCGTTCAACTACAAGGAGATCGCCCCTCGGACGGATCTCGACGTCGCACACATCGACCTCCTGGTCGCACAGGCTCAAGCGATGATCGATGCCGCCGAAGGACTGAAGGCGATTGCGTACGAACCGACCGAGGGTGGCGACTGACTCGAACGACGTTCGGGAATCGGGGGAACCATGGAGGACTGCCCGCCTGTGCTGGTGCCGTTCGTCGTCGATCGTCAACTCGTCGATGGTCTGCTCTTCTCTTCGGGGAGCGTGCAGACCGACACGAGGAGGGTCGACGTCGAGTACGTCGACAATCGGTTCTCGCTCGGTCCGACTCTCTGGATCGATGGACTTGCGACCCTGAAGAACCGTCGAGACGTTCAAGCGTTGGTGAAATATCGAAACGCGGTTCCTCTCGATCCTTCGTTCGTCGTCGAGATCCCGATCGACTCCCCCGCCTGCCTCGAAGGAGATCGCATCGTCGGGTACTGGGAAGCCTCGATCCCTGCTGGAGACTCGGTCTCGATCTCGATCTCGTGGTCGGTTCTGGTCTTCGACCTTGCGGACCTGAATCGTGACGGATACGTTGACGCCATCGACCTCGGATTCTTCTTGGTCGAGTGGGGAGATCCGGACTCGATAGCCGACTTCAACTTCGACGGCGTCGTCGACGGTATCGACCTCGGACTCTTCTTCGAAAGGTGGACCGGATGAGAACCGAGACCGTACCGATCGACGAGCCGACTCCCGATCCGGCCAACGCAAGGAAGCACGACGAACGGAACCTCGAAGCAATCCGCGACAGTCTCCGTGCCTTCGGTCAGCAGAAACCGATTGTGATGGATTCTCGAGGGATCGTCGTCGCAGGTAACGGCACCCTGGAAGCAGCGAAGCGACTCGGATGGACCGAGATCGCAGTCGTTCGAACCGATCTCGATCCGACGCAGGCTACGGCGTTCGGCATCGCAGACAATCGGACCGCCGAACTAGCCGAGTGGGACGACGACGTCCTGCGGTCTCTGCTCGACTCGATGGACGAGGAGACTCGAGACCTGCTTCACTTCAGCGAAGACGATCTCGACGACCTCGTCGAGCAGGCAAGCAGGACCGAGGGAGCCGACGGAACGTATACGACGAAGATCGAGGCGCCGATCTACGAGATCACCGGGGAAAAGCCGGAGGTATCCGCCCTGGTCGACCGAACGAAGGCGGACCAGTTGCTCGAGGAGATCGAACGTGCCGGACTTCCGGAGGACGTCTCGAAATTCCTGCGGGTTGCTGCGGAACGTCATGCCGTCTTCGACTTCCGTCGCATCGCAGAGTTCTACGCTCATGCCGACGAACCGACGCAGGGACTCATGGAGAGATCCGCCCTCGTGATCATCGACTTCGACAAGGCAATCGAAAACGGGTTCGTGCGAGTCTCGGATCAAATCGCCGACTTCGTCGAGATGGAGCGCGACGATGCGTGACGACTTCGTGGCGTTGATCCTTAGTCACGGCCGACCTGACCGAGTCGAGACCTACAAGGCGATGCGAGCGGCTGGCTATACAGGACCGATCCGCATCCTGGTCGACGACGAAGACGAAACGGTCGACGAGTACCACAAGCGATATCCGGGAGAGGTCGTCGTCTTCTCGAAGAAGGAGATCGAGCCGACGTTCGATACCGGCGACAACTTTCAGAACAAGCGGGGCGTGATCGTCTACGCGAGGAACGCGTCGAGAGCAGTCGTGAAAGAACTCGGCTTCCGTTACTTCATCCAACTGGACGACGACTACACCGGATTCTACTATCGATACTCGCGGTCCCTCGAATATGGCTCGTATGGAATCCGGCGGACGATGGATCTCCTTCTCGAGTCCATGGTCGAATTCCTCTCGACGACGCCAAGCCGGACGGTCGCAATCAGTCAAGGCGGCGATCACATCGGCGGGCAAAAGAAGAAATTCGGACTCAAGCGGAAGGCGATGAACACGTTCGTGCTCGACGTCGAACGGCCGCTCGACTTCTTCGGTCGCATCAACGAGGACGTGAATACCTACGTGACCGATGGACGGAGAGGGGAACTCTTCTTCACGATCGAGAATGCGCAGATCCGTCAACTCGTAACGCAGTCGAATGCGGCAGGCATGACCGACGTATACGTCGAGGGTGGTACCTACCTGAAGACCTTCTATTCGGTTCTCTATGCTCCGTCCGCCGTCAAGGTCTCGACGCTCTCCGACCCTCGGTCTCCTCGGCTTCGCATTCACCACTCGATCAACTGGAACGCGACCGCCCCGAAGATCATCCGACAATCAGTTCGCAAGCCTCGGACTGCTCCGTGATCCTTCAGATCGAACCGATCGAGGACGCCTTGCACGAAGGTCAACTCCTCGTGCTGCGGGCTGCGGCTCGGTTCAACGTGTTGGAGTGCGGACGTCGATTCGGAAAGACGCATCTCGGGATACAACTAGCAATCGACCGAGCAGTCGACGGAGCCGAGGTCGGGTGGTTCGCTCCGACCTACCGCTACCTGGCAGATCCGTGGAGAGCAATCGAGAAGGCTCTCGCCCCTGCAATCCTCCGAGCCGACAAGGTCGAGCGTCGATTCGAACTGGTCACCGGAGGGTCTATAGATTTCTGGTCGCTCGACTCGGTCGATGCCGGTCGCGGTCGGCGGTACGACCGGATCGTGATCGATGAAGCGGGGATCGTTCGAGACCTCGGACCTGCGTGGCAGGAAACGCTGCGGGCCACCCTGGCCGATCGTCGGGGCGATGCGTGGTTCCTCGGAACTCCGAAGGGGCGATCGTTCTTTCATCGCTGCTTCGAAAAGGGACAGATCGGCGAAGGAGGATGGAAGTCGTGGAGGCTCCCGACGACCTCCAATCCGACGATATCTCCCGAGGAGATCGAGTCGGCTAGGCAGGAACTACCGGCGATGGTCTTTGAGCAGGAGTTTCTAGGGATCCCCGCGGATGACGGAGGGAACCCGTTCGGACTCGACTCGATCTCGGCTTGCGTTGGGGAGATGTCGACCGATCCGGTAGTCGCCTATGGCATCGACCTTGCCAAAAGCGTCGACTGGACGGTCGTCTGCGGTCTTGACAAGGACGGGAGGGTCGCTCGTCTCGAGAGGTGGCAGGGTCCGTGGTCGGAGACCTCGAGGCGAATCGAAGCGATGACGGACGACGTGCCGACCCTGATCGATTCGACCGGAGTAGGCGACCCGATTGTTGAGTCCTTGCAAAGGAAGCGACCGAGGGTCGAGGGATTCAAGTTCTCGGCGACCTCAAAACAGCAACTGATGGAGGGACTCGCCTCGGGATTTCAGACCAGACGCGTCACGATTCCCGACGGATGGCTACGTGTCGAGTGCGACACATTCGAATATACCTACACGCGGACCGGCGTTCGATACGAAGCGCCGTCCGGCATGCACGACGATGGCGTCTGCGCCCTGGCACTCGCCGTTCGTTGCCTGGATGTGAACTCCCGGACCGACTTCGACTTCCGGATCCTCTGACCTATGCCGATTTCCGACCTCTTCGGATTGCTCCAAAAGCAGCAGACGACGCCCGACAAGTATCTCGCCTCGAGCGTGAACGTCGTAGCAACTGGACAGCACGGAGCCGCCCGTGCTCCGTTCTCGCAGGATCGAGGTATCCGGGCGTTCCGATCGTGGGTCTACGCTGCCTCGACGATCAACGCCAACGCAGTCGCGTCCCTCCCTCTCCGTCTCTATGCGAAGAAGGATGAGACGTCGAGCCGGACTCGGTCAATCCCTCGGCATCGAAAAGCGTACCTCCTCGGAGATCAGACGAACGACGTCCGACCGTCCTCGACCGTCATTCGCAAGGCGGTCAACTATGGAAACGAGATGGAGGAGGTCGTCGGATCTCATCCGGTCACCGATCTTCTCTCGACTGCGAATCCGTTCCTCAACGGCTTCGACTTGACAGTCCTGCGAATCCTCTATGGCGAACTGACCGGCAACGCATATCTCCACCCGGTCGTCGACGAGGCTTCCGGTCTACCTGGAGAACTGTGGCCGCTGGCTCCGCAGTACGTCGAGGTGATTCCCGACGAAGAGGAGTTCATCGCGGGATATTTGTACGGGATCGATGCGCAGAAAAAGCAGGTGTTCGAGACCGACGAGGTGATCCACTTCCGTCGACCGAATCCGGCGAATCTCTTTTACGGTCTAGGAAAGGTCGAAGCAGCGTTCGGATCGATTCAGGCGAACCAAGCGCTGCACGAGATGGATCTATCGACGTTCGAGAACTCCGCTCGACCAGACTACGCAGTGGTTGTGAAGGGGAACTCGAGCGGCGATCAGTTGGATCGATTCCAGCAGCAGGTGGAGAACCGACTGCGGGGAACTCGGAAGGATGGATCCTTCATCACCGTCACCGGCGACGTGCAATTCACACCGCTCAACTTCCCGCCGAAGGATCTCGCCGGTCGAGAGGAGATCGTCGAGGAGATCGCAGCAGTGTTCGGCGTGCCGGTGACCATGCTCAAGGCTAACGATCCGAACCTCGCGTCCGCCTCGACCGGCTTCGCTCAATGGAGGGAAGGGACGATCCTTCCTCTCTGTCGCATGGACGAGGAGGAACTGAATCAGTCGCTCCTACCGCTCTTCGGTCTCGAGGATACGCACTGTCTGGCGTACGATAATCCCGTGCCGTCGGACAAGGCTTTCGAACTCTCCGAGCGTCAGACCGCCGTGGCTGGCGGCTGGCGGACTCCGAACGAGGCAAGGATGGAAGAGGGGCGGGAGCCGGTCGAAGAGGACATGGCGGATCGCCTGCTCGTCAACGGTCAACCGCTCGGAGGTATGGACCCTCTCGCCGGAGGACTCGGAGCCGACATCGATTCGGATATCGAGATCAGCAGTCCGGAGCCTGACCCGATCCGCGAAGCCGCGTCCCTCCTGGAATCCACGAAGGCTCTCGAAAGGTTGATCGTCGAGACCGGCGACCATCTCGAGACCGTGAAGGATCTACAGAGTCTCGGACTCTCTCGAAAGGATGCCGATCGACTGGCAAAGAAGAGAGGCGGAAAGAACGTCGTAGTGCGAAGGTCCGACGACCTGTACGACACGAAGGAAGAGGCGGAGGCGGTTGCGACTGCGATCGGCTGCTCGGGATCCCATACGCACGAAGTCGACGGACAGACGCGGTTCATGCCTTGCGAACGCATGGAGGACTACTCGACGATCACCGGCGAGAGGCATCGAGACGACGAGGATCTCGACCTCGTAGCAGACAAGGCGATCGCCGATGTCGACCTGCAACCTACGGAAGGGATGGCAGCGCTTGCCGAACGAGGTCTCCGCCTGCGAGAAGAATACGGACGAGGCGGGACCGAGGTAGGCGTCGCCCGTGCTCGAGATATAAAGAATCGAGAGAACCTCTCCCCGGAGACGGTCGGGAGAATGGCGAACTTTTTCTCGAGGCATCGCGTCGACCTGGACGCTCCAGCAGCAAAGCCGAACCACGAAGAGTACCCGTCCGCAGGCGTTGTCGCGTGGCTCCTGTGGGGAGGAGACCCCGCGAATCCAGACGAAGCCGGTGTCGCCTGGTCGGCTCGAAAACTCGAGGAGATCGAGAGGGCGAGAGAGAAGGCGAAGGACGATCCCTCGACTCCTGCAAAGCCGAGCGAGAGGATCGAGGGATCCGACGAGAATCCAGAAGGGTCGGCGTCGGGAACTCGAGGCGGTATCGAGATCAGCGACGAGACCGAAAAGGGTCTCCGCAACAAGGTCGACGAACACAACGAGGAACACGGAGACAAGAAGGGAAAGAAAGTCAACCTCGGCATGCTCAAGGCGGTGTTCCGTCGAGGAGCCGGAGCGTTCTCGTCGTCGCATCGCCCTGGTATGACTCGGCAGCAGTGGAGCATGGGAAGAGTGAACGCCTTCCTGTATCTGGTCCGGAACGGTCGACCGGAGAATGCGAAGTATGTGGGCGACAATGACCTGCTGCCGAAGGACCATCCGAAGTATGCGGAGAAGGAGAAGGAGTCGAAGTCCTGCTCCTGCTGCGAGACAAAGTCAATCGGAGACCCGAAGGCGTACCACTGGCCGGAGGAAACGAAGTGGTATCGACTCTCGATCGAAGGTCTGCTCGACGACTACGACCGACTGCGACCGAAGTCGAAGGACGGGAAGCCGGACGCCGACGACGATATCCGGAGCGGGGAGAGGAAGACTCCTGCGATGGCGATTGCTTCCCTCTCGGAGAAAATGCTCGACGCAGTCAGGGAAGAGATCGAGAAGAGCCTGAAGGGACAACGCAAGAAGGCGTTCGATCGCGACGGAGAGATCCGGGCGATCCTCGAAGGACTCGCCGAAGGTCGCAAGACTTTCATGGCGGGATTGATTAGAGAGTACGAACGTGCTGCAATCGGAGGAGGATCCACCGGCGCTGCTCGTCTGAACGAGATACTGGAGCAGGCAGGGCGAGAACTGATCTCGGCTCCCGGAACGTCGAAGCGTCTCGACGCCATGCTCGCAAAGAGAGCCGCAGCGATGGCGGAGTCGGTCGTCGTCGATACGGTCACGAACTTCCTCAAGGACATACCGGAAGACGAGGCGTTCGATCTCGGTGCCGAGATCAATCGACTCGAGAGCAGTCTAGGAGTGACGCGGAAGAGAGCCGAGACGATCGCAAGAACTGAATCGGCCAACGCGTACCACGAAGGTCAGATCGACGTCTGGAAAGAGACCGGCGGGGTCCAGCAGAAAAAGTTCCTGGTCGCCCCTGGAGCGTGCGAATTCTGCAAGGCAGTAGACAAGAAGTACGGAGCAGAGGGAACCGCCATCGGCATTGATGAGCCGATGGTGAAGGCGGGTCAGGTCATCCGGGGAACCGACGGCGGTTCATTCAAGCCGGGGAAGACTTCGCAAGGCATCGTTCACCCGAACTGCCGGTGCGACTTCGTGCCGGTCCTGGAATTGTGATGAGCAACGAGACACGCAGCAAAACTCTGGCGGCAACCGTCGAGAAGAACGGTCCATCGATCGAGGCAACGATCACCACGGAGACCATCGACCGAGACGGCGAGGTGCTGATCTCCGACGGCATGAACGCAAGCGAGTTCGAGAAGAATCCGGTGGTGTTCTATAACCACGATTATGCGCAGCCGGTCGGCAAGATCGCAGACCTGCGTAGGTCGAAGGGGAAGATCGACGCGACGATCGAGTTCGCGCAACGCCCGGAAGGGTTCGAGGGTCCGTACTTTCCTGAATTCGTGGAGTCCCTTGTCGAGCAGGGAATCGTGAAGGGAATCTCGGTCGGATTCGTTCCGATGCCGGGAGGAGTCCGGAAGGCATCGACGAAGGATCGGGAGGACTACGGCGACGACGTCCGACAGGTCTTCTCGAAATGGAAACTCCTAGAGGTCTCGATCGCTCCTCTTCCTGCGAACGGAACTGCTCTCGTCTCTGCGGTACGGAAGGGGATCGTGAACTCTGGAGACGTCGTCCGATGGATCGATCCAGACTTCTACGAGAGGAACGTGATCGAGATCATCGTGCCGAAGCACGGCAGACTTTCGAGACTACTAGCGTCGAGATCCTGAAGTCGGACGGATGGTCGCAAGGACCGAGCCGAGTGCGGACGGACATCGAGACGGATTCACACATCACCTAATCAGAAAGGATTCGCCAATGCGAATCGTGACTCTCAACGAGGTCGAAAAGGATCTCCAGAACCTCGCCGATCAGGTCGGCGAGGAAGGCTTCATCAAGGCAAAGGCTCTCTATCTCGAGAAGGTCGCCGTGACGAAGGAAGACGGTACGCCCCTGTCCGCCGATGACGTCGAAATCGTGCTCATGCCGAAGGCGGAAGAGGAAGAGGAAGAGAAGGCGGCCGACGACGACGAGAAGGAAGACAAGGCGGAAGACGACGACGACGAGAAGAACGTCGCCCCGAAGTCGATCCGGATCGAGACTCGCAAGAAGGCAGTCGCAACGGCTGCTCGGATGGCTCGACCTTCGATCGCAAAGCCTCGTCCGTTCTCTCGTCTGAAGAACTTCCGAGACGACCACAACGGCGAAGCAGTCGAGAAGGCTCTGCGGTTCGGTCACTGGCTCATGGCGGGACGAGGCATTCGAAAGAGCCTCAACTATTGCGACCGTCACGGAATCGAAGTCAAGGCGCACACCGAAGGCGTCAACTCCGCCGGTGGCTTCCTGGTCCCGGATGAGTTCGAGACCGAACTGATCTCCCTGCGAGAGCAGCACGGCGTATTCCGTCGCAATGCTCGAGTCCGTCCGATGGCTAGCGATACCCTTCGCATCCCTCGTCGGTCTGCAACCCTGACCGCTTCCTTCGTCGGAGAGGCTTCGGCCGCAGCCGAGTCCACGCAGACCTTCGAGCAGGTGACCATGGTCGCCAAGAAGGTCGCCGTGCTCACGACCGTCTCGAACGAACTCGCCGAGGATGCCTTCGTCAACCTGGCCGACGACGTCGCAGGAGAAATCGCCTACGCCTTCGCCAAGTTGGAAGACCAGTGCGGATTCATCGGGGATGGCACCTCGACCTATGGCGGAATCGTGGGCGTCTCGAGTTCCGTCGGCGCTGCCGGTACGACCGATTCGGATTCCGGAGCGTTCGGTGCCTTGAGCGCTGCCGACCTCACGTCCTTCATGTCGAAGTTGCCTGCGTACGCCCATACGCCCAGCACCAAGTTCTACATGCACAAGACCGTGTTCCACGCGAACTTCGAAGACTTGATGATCTCATCCGGTGGTGCGAACGCGACCGAGATCCGGAACGGTGGCCAGCCCACCATCATGGGATACCCGGTCGAGTTCGTGCAGGTCATGCCGTCGACCTATACGAACGGACAGGTGGAAGCGCTCTTCGGCGACCTCTCCCTGGCTGCTTCGTTCGGAGATCGTCGGTCGACTACGGTGCAAGTTTCCGATTCAGCGCTCAACGCGTTCGAGCAGGACGAACTCGCCATCCGTGGTACCGAGCGATTCGACATCAATGTCCACGACGCTGGCGATGGAGACAACGCCGGACCGATCGTGTCGCTCCTCTCCTGACCCTTTGAACGAGTGGGGAGATCGGCTTCGGTCGGTCTCCCCGCATTCGAAAGAACCCACACATGATTCATGCACAGAATACGAAGATCGTTTCCCTCTTTCAGCCGGATGCGTACGCAGCCGACACAGCGCATGCCGTCGAGATCGATACCCTCGGCTTCGACTACTGCACCGTGATCGTCTCCATGGGACTGAACGACGTGCAGGGACCGCTCGTCCTTTGTAGCCTGACCGAGGGCGACGCTTCCGGCTCGGTTACGGATGCCATCGCAGAGGCAACGATCGCCAACGCTGCCTGCGTTGACGTCGAAGGCTCGGCAACTGCTCTCGCAAACATGGACGACGGCGACGCCCTGGTCTACCACGTCAACTGCGTAGGTCGCAAGCGGTTTCTCCGCCTCAACGCAACGCTTGCGGCATCGGCTGCGTCGACCTGCTCGGCGATCGCCATCATGTCGCGGAAGGGCGAAGCGGCTGGGAAGTTGAACGCCGACTTCGTGACTCCGTTGACCGGACTTGCGAAGGCGATCGTCATCTGACCGAACTTTCCTTTCGGAGGAGTCGTCGTCGAAAGGCGGCGGCTCCTCATCCTTCGAGGCAGGACCACATGCGGCATTCTCAAACGCTCAAGTTTCAGCAGGTACTCGATCCGGTTCCCGGCGCTGCCGATCAAAGTTGCGAACCGATCGATACGAGAGGCTTTCAAACTCTCGCGATCATCGTCGGCAACAACAACGCCGACGCCATGTCGGACTTTCGGCTCACCGAGTCGGACAGCGTAAGCGGTTTCACAAATATCCCCGGCACCGTATACGGCACGGATGCGGTCGACGTCGAGGGGAACTCCTGCCCGCTCGCAACGACTGGCGACGACGACCATCTCTTCGTGTTTCTGGTCGACCTGGTAGACCGCAAGCGATTCATTCGCCCGGAAATTACAACCGAAGGAACCGGCGATCGGACGTACTGCCTCGCAATCGGATTCGAACCGGGCGAGCCTTCCCTCCTCACCAACGATTCGATGGCGATGTCCGCAGCCGATATCGGTCATGTCGTCATCGTCTGACCGGAGTTCGATATGGCGGTCGGCACCTACGCCCTGACATCTCTGGCGAACCTCAAGGCATGGATCGGCATCACTGCGGATACGCATAACGCCGTCCTGGAATCTTCGATCGATCGTTCGACGTCGATCATCGAATCGTATTGCGACCGTCTGCTGAAAACTCGCACGCACTATGAGTGGGTCATGCCTCGAGGTTCGCAGTCCTTCGTCGTCGACAATCCTCCGGTGACTTCGATCGAGACGGTCGCATTCGGTCGTCAGGATTCGTTCACCGTTACGAGTGACACGGCATCGACGGACGTTCTTGCGACGGTCAACTTCGACGGAGAGAGGCTCCGCCTGTATAAGGTCAACGCCTCCGGCTCGAAGACTCACGACACTCTCACGGCATCGTCGTACCCGACGACTTCGCAACTGGTCACGCAGATCAATTCCGGCGTGTCCGGATGGTCTGCCACCCTGGTCGAGAACGCCTACACGAAAAGCCTGTATCGATTCGGAGGAAGGGGAGTCAAGGACGCACCCTGTCACGTTCGGTTCCCTCGAGACAATGTCTCCGAATACGAAGTCGAATTCGATCGAGGACAAGTCCACCTCACGGTCGACCGCTTCCCCGGTATCCGTTCGGACGATGCCTCGCCGAACCGATTCCCTCGCGGATTCTTCCCTGTCTTCGTCGAGTACACGAGTGGATACGAGACGGTTCCTCCCGACCTCGAGCAGGTCGCGGTGGAGATTGCTGCGGAACTCTATCGAGAACGACTGTCCGACCGGACCATGGCGTCGGAGTCTCTCGGCGACTACAACTACAGTCGCGCAAACGTCGCGGATCTCGTCGCGTCGAGGGCGGCGAAGTTGGATGCGTACCGGAGGATTCGGTGAGTATTGCAAGTATGATCGCCAACCACGGGCAGACGATCTCGATACAGACGAAGGGATCCGGCTCGACCGACTCTTCGGGAGGCATCATCGAAGCATGGTCGAGCGCTACGAACTCGACAGCGTTCGTGCAGGTCCGAGCAGGAGGAGAGGCAATCGAAGGCGGCGGCGAAAGGTACGCCCCGACGGCGACGATCTATATCGAGGGCGTTTCGTCGATCGGCATCAAGGACCGGATCGCATACGACTCTCGAACCTGGAGCGTCTCCAGCGTTCGAACTCCGGACGAGAGATCGACCGGCGACTCTCTGGCGTACACGATCGTCGAAGCGACGGAGGTTTTCGGATGAGTCAGAAGAAGAACACGATCGAGTTCGACGCTCGGCACAACCTCGACGCCAAGAAACTCACGGCAATCCTCGAGCAGGAGGTCGCCAAGATTCTCAACACGTCGGCGGAGGCTATGGTCGGAGCATCGACCGGCACGAAGTCGATCGGCATCTCTTCAGTCTTCAAGAAGAAGTCGCCCCCGGCGTCACGCCCTGGTCAACCTCCCGGAGTCCGAACGGGAACTCTCCGGAGATCGTTTCGAACTCGAGCAGCGAAGAAGCAGGGGCGGACGTTCCGAGTCGCTGCGGGAACGAATGTGGTCTATGCGAGGGTGCTGGAGTTCGGAAGCGAAGACCTCACGATCTCTCGCCGACCATTCATGAAGAAGGGAATCGCCTCGGCGACTCCGTTCATCCGCAAACTCACGAAGACCCTCGGTCCGAAGGTCCGGGCGAGGATTGCGGCAGAGATCGGAGAACCTAAGTGAGCGTTCGCATGCTCCGAGCCTTCTACGCTCGCCTGGTCGCAACGACCGACGGCGGTTCATCGAACCCGGTGAAAGACGCCGTCGGCTCTCGGATCCATGCTCTCGAGGCTCCTGCGTCGTCGGCTCTTCCCCTGATCGTTTTCGATATCGCGTCGACAAGCACCGAAGGATTTTTCGACGGGAATCAGAGAACCGAGGCAACCTTCGACGTGACGATCTTTGCGAAGACTGAAGCGGGCATCGACTCGGTCGGTGTGATCGAGGAGAAGGTCTTCGAACTGCTGCACGATCAGAACCTCGTCGCAACCGGAGACCTCGACCGAGCATACGTTCGATGCGTATCTCGAGGCGTACCGCAGATCGAAGGCGAGTTCCTTCGAGTTGATTCCACTTTCCTAGTCGAGGGGAACGACTCCTCGACCATCTGACTGGAGACCGACCGTGACCATGCTCATAGGATCCGACGGATCCGCTACCTTCCCCGATGGCTACGCCGCCAAGTTGAACACGTTTTCGACGACTCTCACTCGCACGACGCAGGTCGTCACCGGCTTCGGAGATACCGGACAGAGGCGGCGAGCCTCCGGAGTTCTCGACATCACCGGATCCGCCGGCGGTACTCCGATCAAGGACGAGGCGAACGCTTCCCCTCTCGGTATCACCGGAGAAGGCGTATCCGGAACTGGAGCCGAGACCGTCGCGATCGTTCTGAAGTTCGCAGGCACCGCGGACTGTACGCTCGGGTTCAGCGCAGTCGTGAACTCCGTTGCGTTGGCAGTCACGCAGGACGGCGCGCAGACGGTGACATTCAACTTCGAGATGGACGACGCGAACGGTCCGGATGTCGCGTGGGATGAATCGTGATCGCAACTCCGCAAAGCCTCGCAGCGAACGGGATCATCTCTCCGACTCGTAGGATCTGGCGTGTTCGACTTGTCTTCCTCGACGGATCGGAGCGGGTCGTTTGCGTCTCCCCTGGTCGGCTCGACGAGGAGGAAGCAGTCGCCCGTGCGAAGCGTCACGCCGGTGTCTTCGACTCCTCGATCCTTGACAGGGTCGAGGCGTCGGCGGTACACCGGGAACTCCAGTCGACGCCCTTCGGCGTTGTCCAGAAATAGGAGAGCAACCGTGACGCCATACGTCTACGAGGGTCCGTCGGGGAGAGTCTCGATCCCCCGCCTCACCGTGAATCAGATCATCGAACTACAGGCGATCCACTGGAAGTCCGAGAGGGCGTCTCTCGTCGCAGACATGGAGGAAGCAGGGATCGAACCCTCCGAACGGCTGGAACGCCTGAGAGAGGCTCGACAGGCCGCCGAGAGCATCATGGCGTTGATGCGTCTTCCCTTCTCGATTCGGTGGTGCAGAACGATCGTCGGACTCGCAATCGAAGGCGGCGAGGCACTGGTCGAGTCCATGAATCCGGAAGAGGCATCGCGGGCGGCTCTCTGGTCTCTCGGGTACGACCTCGACGATCTGACGCCGAAGACCGGATCCGATCGGGGAGCCGAGGGAAACGGATAGCCGAGGGGCGGGACTGGCACGGAGAGTCGGCACATATTGCTCACGCTCTCCCCGGTCTCGGGAATCCTCTCGATCTCCCGGTCGACGACTTCGACGAATTCGGGAGGCAAGTGATCGAGCATTATCGAAGGCAGTCCGGAACGTCCGCCGCTAGTTCGTCGGGTCACGACCACCGCTCATTCGTCGAGTCTCAAATGAGGAATTTGTGAATGGCAGATTTCAACCTCGAAGTGGAGATGACCGCGAGGACGGAGGAACTCGATGCGGCGTTCAAGAAAGCGCAAGCCGGAGCGGACAAAACGTCGAAGGGACTGGACAAAGCCGGAACGTCTGGAAAGTCAGGACTCGGGAAGATCGCCGTCGCAGGCGCTGCCGTCATCGCAAGTATCGGCGCCCTGGAAATCGGTGTCGGTCTGGCCGGTGCTGCGATGTCCCTTTTCTCTGGCGACTCTGAGAAGGTCCGAGCCTCCCTCGAAGGTCTTCCGATCGTCGGCGGTCTCATCTCGAAGTTCTATCAGTTCGGCGAAGCGTTGGAATACGCATCGCAGGAGGCTCGAGACCAGCGAGAGTCCCTCGTCCTCCTGGAAAACGCGGCAAAGGATCTATCCACTGCGATGGGAATTCTGAGCGAGCAGATCGCCGACCTGGAAACGCTCGGCAAGTTAGACGGAAAGGGAGAACTCGAGATCGCCGTCGAGGTCTACGCCAAGAAAAGCGAACTCATCCGCAAGGAAAGAAAAGAACGAATCGAGGCAATCGAGGCGGACTACCTTGCAAGACGAACTGCCATCGAGGAGCAGAATCTAGGATCAGAACGGGAACTCGAACTCTTCGGAGAACTGCGAGACGCTCGGTACGCGGAACGAAACGAAGCAACCGCGGCGATGGAACGCGACCTAGAGATCCTAGAAAAGCAACTGACCGCAACGAAGGAGGCGCACGACGAGGCGGAGGAGTTGAAACTACAGGCAATCGAAGCAGCAGCCGACGCGCAGGAGGTAGCAGACCGAGAAGCCTTCAAGCAGCAGATGGAAGACGAGGCGTTGCGGCTCGCTGCACAGATGAGCGGAATAGCAAAGGCGGAGCAGGCAAGAAAAGAAGCAGCGAAGAAGGTTGCCGAAGAGGAGAAGGCAAGGCAGGAAGAACTCGCAGCAGCCGAAGCAGCAGCCGCCGAAAAAATGGCAGAGATCGAAAAGAAGATCAAGGAGGAAACCGCGTCCGCAGAGTCATCGGTGCAAGGCATGACCGGATCCTTCGGAACCGCTGGCGGATCATTTACGACCGGCGTGAAAGCGCAACTCGATAATTCTAAGATCCTCAACAAGTTGAGCGAGGAATCGCGGGACTTCCTTGCGACGATCGTGCAGAACACCGCAGCACTAGGGAGGATCGGTTTTGCCTGAATGGATCGAACAACTCGAGAGTCGCTCGATCAACTCCAGCGGTGGGCGGGGTACGGGTTCCCGATCCTATGTCGCGTCCGGATACTCGACGGTGAAATCCGTCTTTGATGCGTTCGGAAGAACGACCGACGTCGCCGGTCTCCTGGTACCTGCGAAGGGTTCCGGACACCCGGAGTTCAAGGGACTGGTCGCCAAAGACTTCACGGTCACGAAGGTATCCGGCCACTCCGACCTGTGGAAAATCGACTGGCAGTATGAGATGGTGACCGCGTCATACGATAGCGCGCCAGCGTTCCCGATCGAGGAACTTCCGAACGAGGTGGGATATACCGAACTTTCCTCGGAGATCCGAGCCGAGTTCGTCCTTGCGTTCCGAGAGGGAGCAACGATCCCCGAAGGCGGCAACCCTGATAACAACGGAAGCGACCCGGAGCAGGACATCGGAGGAACGAAGGTCGACGCCGGAGGGAATCCGACATCGATCGTCCGCCGCATTCAGGAGTTGACCTTCACGGAAACCGTCAACGTGCCAGCGTTCGGAACCTATGGCACTTTCCGGTTCAAGCGAAACTCGAAACCGTTCGAAGGCGCCGTGGCTGGTAGCGTCCTCTATCGAGGAGCATCGGTCCGACGAACTGGTCTCGAAGTTTTCGTCGTTTCGCATTCGTTCGTGCAGGACGAGGATTTCCATCTCCAGCAGCAGCCGGTGGTGGATCAGGATGGAAGACCGATCCCCGATGCGGACGGACACGCCGAGAAGGTGTATCACATACAACCGTTCAAAGACACGGACGACTTCAACAACCTAAGCGAGAATTTCTGACATGGCGGACGAGATCACACTGAACGCGAGTCTCACGGTAAACGCGACGAACTTTGCGGAGTCGTTCTCCCCTGGTCGACTCTCGATCGACCTGGCCGACGTCAAGGGAGACGGAGGAGTGCAGGCGATCTCACATTCTGGAACGGCAGCGCAGGGAGAAGCCTTCGGAGTCACCGACGTCTCATCCGGAGGAGTCTTCTTCTTCCGCAACCTTGACGAGACGAACTTCGTGGAGATCGGCTTTCAGGTCTCCTCGACGTTTTATCCGTTCCTCAAACTGCTCGCCGGAGAGTATGCCGTCGGCAGGATCGGAACGGCCGCCCCGTTCGGTCGAGCCAACACGGCAGACGTGAATGTGCAATATCGGATCCTCTCCCCGTGAGCGATCTTCCTCGGTTCTATCAAGGCTCCCTCGGTCGACTCGGCTTCGAGGATCTCAACGAGATCATGCGCCGACTTGATGCACTGCGACCACTGGTCGAGAGCGCGTCAATCGAAGGCGATAGACCATTCGAGATCCGATCTCTCGTCTTTCCCGTCAAGGCGAAGAGACTGGAAGGAAGCGAGGCTCGGTACTCGTGGAACGAAGTTGTGATCGATACCGACGACCGACCGAAGACAGAAGACGACGAGGACTTCGAAGGCATCCTCGAAGCGTTCGACGTCTCGTTCCGGTCAGGCGGTCAACCTCCGGAAGACAAGGAAGACGACGTCGACGACTATGCGGTGCTGCTCGACTCGTTCGAAACCGGATTCGAAGAAGGACTCGCGATCTGCTTCGCCATCCGCAGGGTCGACAAGGCAACGCGATACGTCCTCGTTCCCCTGGAGTCCGACGCAAAGCCTTCGCTCTTCATGGTCAGCGGTGGCGGATCGACGCAATCGGTCCAACTGGCGAAGGAAACCAGCGTCATGGCGGTAAAGTATTCAGGCAAGGCGTTCCGCTCCATCGGTGACGGCTGGGAGGAAGTCGGCGAAGCGGAACTCTTCGACTTCTCCGTGAACGTACTGAATGAACCGATCAGCAACACGGGCGCGACCTACGAATATCACACGCTCGAATCGGGAACGATCATCACGCCGACCTTCGCAACGGCTTCCAAAGCGTATCTCGGAACCCTTCCTCGCCTCGACTTTGAATGCAAGTGATCGCCCATGCCATCGAACCGATACACCAAAGGTCGACTCGCCGCATCCCTCGAGGAGATATTCCGAGCAGATCGCGAGTCGGTCGTGACTGCGATCGTCGTCTGCAATACCTCATCCTCGAATCGAACCTTTGAGATTCAACACGTACCGGCCGACGAGTCTGCGTCCGACGATCACTGCCTCTTTCACGACTCGATAATCCGAGCGAACGTCACGACCATCATCGATACGCCTGTCTTCCTCTCCCCTGGTGACGCAATCTTCGCAGGCGCTTCGGCTGCTGCAGCGGTTGCGTTCTCGATCTACGTCCTCGACTACGCCTCATACCTGAATGCGAGAGGAGCCTAGTCGTGGGCGAATACGCTGCGGTGTGCTGCTGCGGGGAAGAACCGCCGACCTGCGAATGCGATACCGCAACCGACTGGCTGCGCCTTTCGGTCTTCTATCAGGGGAGGCGATCGAGTCAGGTCTACAACGAGACCTGCGAAGGACCGGGAACGTGCATCATCTCCGACATGCCTCGCATCACTGCGAGCGGCGACCTGCGGACGAACTATATCGAGACCACGTTCTGGCTCAAGTGCGAAAACACGCAGTCGGTCGGACAGGCGTTCGTGCATAATTCGCAGACGGCAGACGCCGAGCATCCGACGACGCTCGACGTTTCAGAGATATGGCGCAACACCTATCATCGCCTCAACAAGGACCGAACCGGATGCGATGGAGGAGTCTGCTACGCGTACGACTTCGCCCACTACCTCGGAGGTACGCAACGGACCATCGACTCGAACTCTCCGGACCCTGCGTACCCGAACGAAAGACCGGGGATCGATGCGCGGACCTATATCATCTCGCCAATCGGTGGAGTGATCTACTTCGACGAACGAATCCTCGAAGGCATCCGCGTCACCATTCCGGACTTCGAGCCGGATCCGTCGAAGCATTACCGCATCCTGGAAGTCCAGATATTTCCGGTCTGTCCGTTCCCGGTGAACGTCGTTGCGCAGACATATATCGGATGCGACTTCTTCAGCAGCCAAAACGATTTCTATGGAAACGGTCCGGAAGAGGTCACCGGATTGTATGGCGTCGTGGGCTGCTCGTCGCAGGCGGTATCGAATATCACCGAGGTCTACGAGTTGGAAGAGTGCGACGTCTACGAACAAGGCGAGAGGATCTGGAAGGGCGTGCAGAACTATATCGGTTTCCCTCCTGACTGCTTCGACTCGAGTTCTCCGATCTATACGGCGCTCCCGTTTCAGTACGAAGAAAACGACCCGCCAGACCCGCCGACCTATTGCGGTTTCCTCCCGAGTTGCTGCGGGTTCGGTGGGCCTGGAGCGACCGTCACCGGCACGACATCGTCGGACGTCTACGAGATCAACGCAGGAGTCACATCGTGGCAGATCGAGAACTAGCGTGCATCTACTTCGATGCGGAGAGAGGTTGCGGACTGAAGGTCGTCGAGGGTATACCGACGGCTGCGGACTGCTCGAATTGTTCGAAGTATGACGGACCCGCCCGAGGTCTCGGCGACCACGTTCATACTGTCGCGAAGACTCTCGGGATCGATCGAGTCGTGAAGAAGGTCACCCGAGGAAAATGCGGCTGCGAAGAACGGCGAAACAGGATGAATCGACAGTATCCCTCGAAGGACTAATCCATGGCGATCGTATACAACACAATTTTCGGAAGGCTCGGTCGGCTCATGAAGCACGCCGAAGTCGTTCGAACCTATCAAGCAACCCTCGACGCGCAGTACACGGATACCTCGGGAGAGTTCACAGGAGCCGACGCCGAGAAGATCGCCGTGGTCGCTCGCAACCTGGAAAGCCGCAAGGTTCAAGCGACCGCAACTTCGCAGGATCTTCAGGCGGCAGCCGTGAAGACCCTGATCGACATGGCGGATGCGGACTTCACGCTCGTCGACAAGACGCTCGAAGGCGCTCTTCGAGAACTCATCCGACAGATGGTCGCAGATTCGAAGACGGTCGACGGCAACTCGATCACGATCGGATCGGTCGCGGCAGGAGGATCGAACGTAGGAAACGGAACTTTCCTCGTCTCGGTCGTCGCTCCGATCGTCGACAGATACGGGAACCGTCCTGGAAATCTCCAACTCCAGAACGTAAAGGACGAGACGCTCACGGCTCGATGCCAAAGGGACGCGACGTCGAGGATCATCGACGAGCAGGGAGAGCAGTTCACCGTGTTCGGTCAAAGGAAGGTGACGCAGTTTGACGAGGACTGGCCGACCGGATCGGGTACTCGAGCAACCGTCACCGCCGTCTCGTCGCAGAGAGACGGAGGGAGAGGACCGACAGAGAACGTCACCTCGAATGGAGACTTTGAGGACTTCACTTCGAACGCTCCGAACCGATGGACGATCGAGTCGGGTATCGCAGGCACCCATATCTTCGCCGCCGGTTCCGGACACAACGGCTCGAACGCGCTCCGCCTGGTCGGAGACGGATCGACGACCATCCGCCTATATCAACGACTTCGCAACACCACGGAGACTATGGGACAGATCAATCCGGATCGCCCGTACTCGATTTCTTTCGCCATCAAATACGCGACGGCTGCTCCGACGGCAACGATCCGAGTCGCAGTCGAGGATGCGTCGGGAAACCGACTCAACGAATCCGTCGCGACTCGAGAGATGTCGGAGTCGGTGACGAGCGGAGACGTGACGACGTCGTACGTGGTCCATGCGAATACCGGATTCAGTCCGACGAACATACCGAAGGGAAGTCGCATCGTCGTGGAGACGACGTCCAACCTTGCCAACACTTCGCAGGTCTTCATCGATGACGTGACGGTCGCAGAGATGCGTCGACTCGGTCCGGGATCTCCTGCGGTGCAGATCATTCCGGGGTCGACTGCCTTCAGGGTCGGCGACGAGTTCACGCGCACGACTGCCAACGCCAACACCGGGGCGATTGCTCTCGAGTTCGATCGATTCTTCGACATGGAGGGTCGCGGACTGGCACTGCCTGCGAACGTAGCAGGCGGGGAGAACGTCGCGGACTCTCTCGTCTCATGACGGATCGCAAAGCAATCCTCGGACGACGTCTCGGAAACGAGAAGGCGATCGAATACTGGGAGACCGGACGCAATCCCTACCAGCGTGCCGTGCCGGACATCGATTCGCCGGGAGACTCGGAGGTCGAGCAGATTTCTGCGGGCGTCCTGGTCGACCAGATCGAGGAGATCGATCGTGACATCGCCATCGCTGGCGTCTTCTCTCCTCAAGGCGAAGTCCTGATCCAACTTCGACGCGGCATCGGCTCGTTTTATACGTTCCTGACTGGAGAGCGTCCGCCTCGACGTCCGTTCGCAGATGTCGCCAACGCTTTTCCGGAGGGGAGAGAAGAAAACCGCCCCCGCCAACTCGAGAGAGAAGGCGGGGGCGACGAACGAAAGGCGAACGGATACGCCTAGTCTACTCCGAGTCGGTGTCGAGTGATGCGACGTCGATGTGCATCGATCCAGCGAGGCGGATGATCGAGTCGAGTATCTGCTTGTCGCCATGCCGAAAGGTACGGGCGACGAGCGGCTGGTCGACCAGACCAATACCGCTGGTCAGCATCTCTTCGCGAGTCTTCCGGAACTGCTTCACGATCTCTTTCTCGACGATGTCCCACCGTCGATAGGAGAGCGGGTCTCCGGCACATTCTCGATAGAGGCGGAACAACTCTCCGAGGGATCGGACGACGACGGCGAACGAGTCTGCGACCTTCTCCTGCGCCTCGTCGAAATTGTCGACCATGGTATCTCGCTGGTGATCCGGATCCGGCTCGGATCGGTATGCGGCGGGGTCGACGTCGTCTTCGAAGTCTTCGGTCACGGGTTTCCTTTCGTGCGAGTTTGAGTCGAGGACGTTCCTCGATCCGATGACTGTATCGACAGATCCGCCAGCGTTCTACAGGAGGAACGAGGATCGCTCCTGCGGCGTTGCAGGAGATCGGGAGGAAGATCGGTCCTCCCGACCCTGAGAACGCCCACGCGGACGCCCTGGTCGCTACCTGGTCGCCGAAAGTTTTCTGCCATTCTCCACGGTTTTCTCCTACGTTACCCCACGACGCATGCCGATCCTGTATATTCAACGGGTCGCAGGGACTTCCCCTCCGGCAGAAAATTCGAACGAAAGGACCGATCGAATGAGCAACCAGAACCAGACCGACGAAGCCGAGACCCTCGAGACTCCCGGCTTTCTCCTCCGTCCGATCCGAGAAGAGAGGCAGATCGACGAACTCGTCGAAGGTCTCGAGTCCGTCGGATGGCTCTTCCACTTCGACGATGATCCGTTTGACATCGTCTGGAACTGCTCCCCCGCTCCGACCGACGAGCAGAAAGACCAGATCCTTTCGAGAGTCGGAGAGGCTCTCTCCTACGACGAAACCAGAA
>Ga0181421_1000098_pt1 | contig 21647 bp, 21 predicted proteins | sample 44SPOviralmetaG_FD_130146 | JGI IMG/M metagenome (GOLD analysis project Ga0181421, IMG submission 130146) | Marine viral communities from the oligotrophic San Pedro Time Series (SPOT) site, San Pedro Channel, CA, USA - 44 SPOT_SRF_2013-06-19 | ecosystem: Environmental > Aquatic > Marine > Strait...
AGTTTAGAAAAGAAAGAGAAAGAAAAGGGTCTAGGAGTGTGGCCAAGATGGCTGGTGTCCTTGAGGATACACATGTGTTTCCTTGTGGTGCCAAGTCAAACCCAACCGCTTGTCAGGGTGGACACGCTCGGGTACAGTTGACGCTCCGCGCCTGGCTCTCGCTCCTCCTCGCGCACCCCAGTTTCATATGGCATCCTTTGCCCAGTTACTCATGGGTGACAGCTTCAGTATGGCCTCAGAGGCCAATGGTGACCCAGAGCATGTGTCGACCTCATCGCTCGCCGACGTCAAGGCACAAGACTGTTCGTCGCCAACGCGTTTCAAAATTCCCACACTGCAAGGATCGGGGCAATCTATCGGGTCACGTTTTTCGATCGACTCTGAGATGTTGTCTCAATTGAATAGTGGTGAGGGTGATGACACATTCCTTGAAATCTCTCAAGGCGCCGTCGACGCTGTCAGCGGCGAGCAAGAGCCAAGCGGGGAGCAAACCATCACCTCTGAGCGAAGCTGGGAGCAGATATCCGAGGACCCCTCGCCTCCAATCTCTTCATTTGAATCCAATCTGACCCCCTCCGGCTTGGACTTGCTCCTGATGCCATCGCCAAAGAAACGAGTGAAATCTGCCTCCGCAACTCCTCCGTATGAATTGGTGGACAACATGATCGTTCTAAAGAATCCCAAGGTCGTCAATGTACAAAATCGCATCCAGATATTCCGCCAAGAGTTTGGAGCGAGGAATCGTGATGGCGAAGCATGGACACGAGATGAGGTTGTCTCCAAGTTCGTCGACTTGAGTGGTCACGGAAAGATGTGCCTGATTCACAACCTTGTGATCAAAGGACAGGGCGGCTGGCACTGCAAGGGCACAGGCGTGACCGTGTGCGCTCCATGCAAGTCTTCAAAGGTCGCAAAGCTCATTGGAAGCCACATCAAGGAGCTAACCGACGACACTGTCGATCATACGGGTGGCATTCCCCGGATGATTCTCGACCTTGCCGGTCTTCTGTACGATGATTTGACAGCCGCGACATTCGATTATCGTGACCTTCAGCTTATATTCACCACATTGACGGATTTGGGTTTGGATATGTCCTCATGCAAGAATCTTTGGAATATCTGCTGTGAAGATGCTGAAAAGTCAAGTCTGCCGTGGTATCTTTACGCGAACAAGCGCTTCTACGGACTCCTCATGTTCATTGGCCACCGCCCGAAGTCCGATAATGTCGAGCATTCCGACAGTAAGGGCTTGGCGAATCTGTGGCATCCCACAAAGATCTGGAAGGATGGGAAGTACGTCAAGTTCGCTCAGACGAGTCGCTACAAGCAGGCTGGCAGTAAGGATGGCAGTAAGGCTGCAGAACGTGCTGCCTACAAGTCCGAGGTCATGGACAAGTCAGTGGAGCACGTGAAGAAGCACCGGTCCGACTGGAGAGAGCTGGCCGAAATGTGCTGGAAGGAGCTTATGCTGGCACACGAGACCACGAAAAAGTCCACGAAAAAGTCCAAGAAGCGCAAGTTGAATTAGTGCTACGGGGAGGACTAGGGACCTCCCATGGTTGGGGTGACATTCCTCGCTTTGCGAATGGTTCTATGCGGGTTAAATTTTACCGTAATCATTTAGTTGCCAAAATAAAACATTTGTGTATTTGAAATGAGTAGTATTGCACTGCCCTTGGGCGTTTTCTTTGCTGGTTTGTTTTTAATTGTAGGGAAAGAGGAATCTTTAGTTTCCATACCAGGTGAGCTTGATAGAGCGAGAACTCTTTGTGTTGAATGTATAAGCAAGCTACCTAAAGGATCTATGATTGTTTTTGATTTTGACGACACTCTTTTTGATCCAAATACCATAATAGGTCACGTATACTCTGGTGGTCGCGATTTTGCACACGGAGAAAGAAAAGCGTTACCGTTGTACCGACCTATCGTACAGATTTGTGATGTACTTAAGTATGCGGTTTCATCGGGAATGTATATAACGCTTATAACGGCACGACCTAACACAAATGTTACCAAAAGTATTATCATGGCAAATTTCAGTAATAATAAGATGAAGTTACATGAATATCATGCTAATGATCATTACCCAAAACTACGTAATTTTAAAGCTGTATTGAGGAAAGGTATTTCAATAGTGAGACCAATCGGTCTAACCATCGGAGACCAGTGGACCGACGTTAATGAAGCAAATTATCATTGGGTAAAACTTCCAACACAAAAGGATCCTGTTATGTATACCAGTCTCACTAAATGATAATATCCATTTACCCCCTCCCCCGTGACTTTGACCATTTATGGAAAGACTTTTGTTCTTTAAAAATATATTGTATTTATAATATGACTAAACCTCCATATCTAATCTCGCTTGCACTGCAAGCATACACGGATTCTCCAAGAAAGTGGCAAGAAACACTCCGAATTGTAAGACAAAGAGATATAAAAAGTCTTCCTCAAACATCTGTTGCATTGTTACAACCCGCACTTGCTAAAGCGTTGGACAGAAATATGTCTTACAAAACGAAAACTAGTGACGAATTGTTTCATGAGATTGGAAAGCGCACGGATGAGTATTTTGGTGCTTCATTGGTGAAGTCAAAAGATGATACGATGAAGTTATTGCTCAGACTGGGATGTGTTTTGCTAAGGATGCAGAAGCTTGACAAAGATCCCACAATATCTAAAGCAATATATGATACGGGATGTGTAAAAACAAATTTGTTTACTAAAAATATTTTTCAATTGAGTCAAAACAATATAAATTCAATACAAAGAAAGCTAAAAGATGCAGAAAAGACAAAATATGGCGCTTTAGTTGACGATAGAATAATAGAACAAATAGCCCTCATATTCAAACAAATACCGGCATCGAAAATTCAAATAGCAAAAGAATTGGCTAAAACTTTATTTGATTCTATAACTGATATATACGATCAAGAACATCTCAAATGGGCTTCTACTAAATCAAACAAAATTCCAACCGAATTTTTGTTACTTATAGCCGGAAAAAATTCTACTTTCAATGCAACTGCATTTGCTGACATAACAAGAAAAATAACTAAAGACTCTCTAAAAACACTTAAAATTGAAGATTTACAATTATATTTGACTAAAGAAAATGAAACTAATTCTAGTTACAAGAAAAGTCAAACAAGAGAATACTCAAAGATAATTCATCATGCACAATCAGTAATAAGTTTTTATCAAAAAATAAAGAATTCTTCAAATATTGAAAATAATAGAGTGATAACTTCGTTGAAAAAGATGTTTGCAGCATTAAAAATGTTTCAGGAGAAAGCTCCTAAAAATATGGATGTCATATATAGTGGTACTTTTGAAATTTCATCTTTATTGCAGACTATCCCTTTGGGTAAATCAAATGTGGCGGAACGTTTACTATATTCTCAAATGTACGACAACAGAATCAAACCTAACAAAGCACTCCTCAAACCGCCCAACAAACCTCCCAACAAACCTCCCAACAAACCGCCCAACAAACCTCCCAACAAACCTCCCAACAAACCTCCCAACAAACCTCCCAACAAACCTCCCAACAAATCCAAATCACCTCAGAAAAGTCCAAACACTGTTATCGCTCCATTATTAGGTTAGTTAGTACTCTTCGTAATTCGAGTCATTGTTGTCGTGCACATGCTGCGTGGGGTCTTCGTCCGTCTCCATCGGTGTGATCGCAAGACCAGTGATTTGCTCCTGCTTGTGAACCATCATCTGGATTGTGCGAACGCTCATCCCGAATCTCTTGTCAACCACCCACATGCTACCGAACTCAATAAGTCCCTGAACGTAGCATTGCGGTGTGACGTAATCAAGCGGCTGGAGAACAGCATTCGCGTCATAGACTTGTCCCTGGTAGTTTCCCTGACGCACGTCCAACTTGGTGTTGAGCTTGGGATCATACTTCGAATCTTTATTGTTGAACATGTTCGAGTACCTATCGGCAATGATGTCACGACTTTTCCCCTTCTCGTTGAAGAAGGTCTCTTGATTTTCGAACGCAAAAGTGATGTTTGCCTCATCAATTTGCTTGATGAGATCTACGAACATATTCATCATGGTGGAATTGCCCTTGAAGTTGAGAACGAGATCCCACTTGGGAGACTTATTAGGCTCCTTGGCCTCCCACTCCTTAGCACCGAAAGGGGCATACATCTTCGGTGTCTGTACGATGAGTTTCAATGGCGTGCCGTTATCCATAAAGTTCATGGTGCACGACTTTCCAAGGCCACTCTGATTGGGACGGCATTCGCCATAGGCAATGTTACCCATGACGGCTTCGATTCCATCAGTGTGCCACGCTACAAGCTTCTGTCCGACCATTGTTTGGTAGCAGGTGTAATGCTGTCTTTAAGTAAAAAAAACAGGAATGATTATTTGTCGAGTCATCGCTCAGCAGCTATCTGTCTTGTCGTTTTACTAGCGAGATATCTTCTGGTTCTTGCTGCTGCGTTTTCGTTACCCCAATCTCCTCTAGCTTTCCCCGATTTCTGTTGCTTGGCTGTTTTTTTGTCTTTTGCTGTTTTTTTGTCTTTTGCTGTTTTTGTTGCTGCTGCTGTTTCCGCCGCTGGGTTTGCCGCTGTTTTGTTGTTGTTGTTCACGCTCATGCTTGGATATCCTATTCTATCTTCAACAGTTTTCCCGGTTCCAAAATTCAGGGTATGCATCCTTTTCTTTCTATTCTTGATTCCTATATCCACTTCTACAATACTGCTTGACCGAGTGAGACGATCTTTTCCTCTCCCCGTGGACATAGGTACCTTTGTTACGTCCATGCCAAGGTCAATGAATGATATGAGCACTTTAGATTCTCTCAGGTATCTTTCCATTGCTTTTCTGTAGGCCTTCTTCACCAACTTAGTATTTTGTTCGACTTTTGTCCCATTTTTTTTTGTTATCATCTTCCTTTGGAGCATACCCTTAGTGATAGGTTTTATCTTTTGGTTTCTGCATGCTCCAATGAGACGGAACATACGTTCCAGTTCATTTACCGAATCTGAGTTTGGCTTTGATTCTAGTGATACAATCATCGGGGTTGCTGTTGCTCCCTGTATGTACCCCCCTCCCGGAGAAATGTTGAATTTTCTTACACTACTACTATCTGTCGTTAGCGCTCTCATGTGTGGTAATCCAGAAAATGGATTCGGTCCTTTCTTATTTTTCCAATTGGCGTCTTCTGCGGCTTTTTTGCAGAATTCTTGGTAATTTTCTTCGATTGCTGGCTTTTTTAGTGTAGTTTTATTGTTAGAAAAATTATTATTATTGGCTGTTTTGTTATTTTTATCTGCACTGCACATGTCAAATTTAGGTTTGACCGCTTCTGACAACATACAAAAGAAATTTCTTCTTTCTATTATATTATTTATTGTACTTAAGCTACCTGGTTTATCCTGATTACCAACATATTTTTGTATTTCATCCACAATGTACAATGCACCATCCGGTAACTTGTGAAAAAGTTGCAACGCCATTTGACTTGTCATACCCAAAAGCACTGTCTTAGGCATCATAGGAGGTGGCACAATATTGGTCCTAATGTCAGCAAGAAAATCTTCCTTCCCTGGCTGTAGTGTACCATTCGGAGTTTTCTGTAATTCCTCCCATTTTTTCGTCTTCTCATTGTCTCCTACGGAGAGCCACGCAGGATGCTCTCCATATGGCACCCACCACAAATTACTCGAAGCGAGACCGACATCTTTCAGATTCACTCCCCACTCAGATGAGCTGTTGGGTTGCTCCTTTGGTGCCAGTTGGTACGTCCTTTTGTCGCGCATTTCCGCACCGGAGTTGGAGAGAATGAGTTTAAGCGCCTGACCTGGCAAAGTTTGCTGTGCTGATCTCATGTCTGCCGAGTCACAGAAGGTTTCGATAGGATCCACCGCCAGAGGCTGGAAGGATGGTCTCACTACGTCATAAATTTGAAACCCTTTCCTAATATTCGAGTGTTTAACGGTTTCATCTGACTTTCGTTCTTTGCTTTGTGTCACTTCATCGACATCTCCATAAAAAATAGGATCGAATTGGTTTTTCTTATTGTGTTCTGTTAATTCGTGTATCAACATTCTTTGAACCTTAATAAACGTAAATTCTTTGTCTTTTCTCTCTCCATATAATACTTTCTTTGTATTCATAACCTTGTAGAACGGACTTACTCCACCCTTGTTATTTTCTGCCCACTCTTTCCAGTGGTTTCCACAGGCTTCTCTCACTTCAGATAACCCCGCTTCTTTCGTGAAATCCATATCTTGTTGATCCTTACTGGTTCCAACCCTGAAACGGATGAAATCGCCTTCCGAAAGTAGGTCCACGAGATCCTTATCGCCCTTCGATTCATCCTTGATATCCTTGATATTCTTGTAATGAAGACGCATCCCGTCTGCACCCATACCGTCAGACCCGGCTAGGGACATCCTAGCAACTTGTGCCGCGCGTGACGTGAACGCCTTCACCCTAGAATACAGTTGTACAATCATCTCTTCCGTGAACTGATAATACGCCCCCTTGGCGATATCGTAATTCGTTAATATATAGCTACATTCTTTGTCCAATTTGTCGTAGACTTGTTGTGAATTGTAAGATTTGTTATTCATCCTAAGCACCGAATACGCATAAGTGATGGATTGTAAGTATATGCTCAGTTGTGAGTATCCCCTCTTTTCATTAGAAAACACACTTTTCAACTTTATACCCAGTGGAGATGTTGAATTAAAGTTTTTATCATAAATGTTGTCAGGACCCTTAATGAATTGACGCTCTTGCCACTTTTCACTATTTTTATAAACATTCTCTCCGGCTTGTATCATCCCCATGGTTGGAACAACCTTTCTGAAAAAAGGATGATTCCTTTTGCATATAATTGCAACATTGCCGTCACCTCTCCACGATTCAACTTTACCATGAGCATCTTTATCAGGATACAATGGAATCTGGGCTAACTTTTCTCCGGGTTGTGTTTTGCTTGAGAATTTTAAGACAACTTTTTTGTCAGGGAGATCGTCCAAAAAACTTTGCCACCGATTGTTGAATTTTATTAGGTCTTCAGAGCTTTTATCATCTGCTACTTCATTCATGATTTGCATAAATTTATCTAGACCGTCTTGACCCTTCAAATCTTTCACTTGATCTTTTTCCGATATGAATATTATGAAATTGCATATACCCTTTTGGTTCGAGTTTTTCACACCCAAAGGGGGTGCTTCAGAGTATACCGATTTTTTGCCCCACCATTTCATCATCCAAAAAAATACTGTAAGAAGCATCAGCAATGTCTTCCCCGAACCTGCCGAATGATACAATAGCTGACCCGTGGGCACATAACCTTCACTGTTCTTAGTTGGATTGGATTGAGTATTGTCGTTGCCAAGTCGTGTTGAAGTGATTGCACCCGTATACTGATGGGACTGCATTTCTGATTGAATCGGACATGACCATTGCCAAGGTATTTTCCTCAATGTTTGACCTGGACGCAGTCTTGTAACGGCTGTATTGGAAGAATTCATGCCTTCTTTCCCACTCGTTTTCTTCTTTGTTGTGACGCTTTTTGACTTTAAGTTTACTATGATGTGATTATAATTGTTGGGGTTATTTCGGAAATTTTTGTTTTTATTCACTGCGTTTTTCATTTTTTCATTAAGAAAATTGTTGTATTTGGAAAAGCTTTTTGTGTTGTTTGCGACTCTGATTCTCATTGCAGTAGGTATCATTCTTCCTAATACATTCTTGTCATTTACCCGGTCTGAACCGCTTCCGTAAGCAATTCCCGCAACCCTCTGCATTGCATTTCCCCTTCTTTTGGCTGATTCATTCTTTTGATATCTAGGCAAATAGTAATTTTTCACTGTGCCCTTAGCAACTCTTAACAACTTCCTTTTGTTCTCTTTGGTTACATTGGAATTAACTTCTAACATGTCGTTACCATATGTTACGAAAAAAAATGCAACTATAACAAGAAGATGCGATTGCAAAGACCATTGGTCGAACAAAGAACTGTGAGGCACATGTGCTTGGTAAGAGACAACTCGAACAAAAAAACAAACGGAGAAAACATAGTCAGAATCGTTTTGCTTGCTGTTGCTTTTTTTGTTTTACTTCAAATTTCTACACGAGAAGTACAAGAACCAAAAAAGATCAATTCAGAATTTTCATGAGTGAAATTATTAATCCCACTATCTTTAATTTAAATGATTTCATATCATAAGAAGTATGGGTATCACTTACAGCATCAGTGGCGTAGAACAAACTTTTGAAAATATGGAAAAAAATATGGAAACTATGGAAACTTTTGAAAATATGGAAAAAACTTTTGAAAATATGGAAAAAACTTTTGAAAATATGGAGTCCAATATTTTTGATTTGAGGAGAGATGTTGAATGTCATCGTGATTGGACTTTTATTGCTGAAACTGGCGTCCTTCCCAGTTCAATAACTCTTAAAAGTAATATGCCCTGTATGTATAATGTAGACGTACAGTATTCAAGTATATCTTATGCTGTCGCATATGTTCTATCATATGCAACAGTTACTTTGTTTCGTCCAAGCGTTCAATTCATTGATCAAACGATGAAATCTTTGAATGTTGTATCTTCTCGTATGGCAATCAAGTCAATTCAAAAATTTGGAGTTTGTGAAGAAAGTGAATATGCCGAGAGCCCTGATAATTTTCTTTTTCCTTCTGAAGAATGCTTTTTGCAAGCGCAGAATTTCAAAAGTATAGGATATTTCAAAGTAAAGTTTGAAACAATGAAACGTGCACTGTGTATGGGATATCCAATCATTGCATGTTTGGAGATATTTAACAAAGATCAAATTTTTGAATACAATATTAATGAACCCAAAGATAGGGCAGACGCTTTAGGTAACATTGCCATTGTAGTGACTGGTTATGACGATACGTCATTAAAATTTGAATATTTAAATTGCGTCAATTCAGAATGGGGTACTTGTGATTATTCTATCGTTAAAAAATACGGTCATTCTATGTGGGTATTGAAAACTTCAAATGAAAATGTTGTATTATGATGCAGCAAAATATTTTAGTTTAAAAAAGAGAATAAAAGTGTAATGAAGGTAAAAATGAGGGTAAAAATTGATAATATTTTTGCAAATATACAATTTGGATATTTTGGAACTCATTCTGAAAGAATTCTTATTGATTTTGAAGAAACTCATCCTGTATATGGTGACCGATTTATGACCAAATACTATACCGTTTCAAAAGACAATATAATAACTTGGGGACACGACAACAAAAAGATTAGGTACGAAGTATCTGAGTAATCGTAGGTGTGATGGCTTGGCTACTCGTAGACAAGTAGTCCGGTATCGACCAAATAGCCGAGCTGCGCTAAGACGCCTGCTGGCATATCATCTCGGACCTGAACGCCAAACTCATTCGCGGGTTCCACTTTGCACTTCCAGTCGTCGTCCTTCATTTTCTCGAAGAAGTAATCGTCAAAATACGAGTGGATGTCCTTGTGTTTGTCAGGCTTTACGTCAGACGTTACGTATTTTTGCATGTATGCTTCCATGGAGTCTGTGTATTGGCGCTGAAGCTCATTGAACTTCGTTGCTAGATTGAGGCGCTTCGTAATACTCAGTTTGCGGAAGCCCTTGACGATGCCGTTTGAGACGGCGATGTCCCCTTCGTGTCGCTTCTTGTTCCCCAAGGACTTGTGCCACCCCTTGGTGAAGTCGGTATCCCAGGGGATCTTGTTGACGCTCGAGCGCACGCGCTTCTTCGACATGGATGCTCGCTTGCTTCGTGGACGTTTGCTTCACGACCACAAGGGAACACATGTGTAAATTCCATGGAGGTCACTGACCACCCATGGCCTATAGGCTTCTTCTTTCTCTTTCTTTTCTAAACTTTAAAAAAGAAAGAGAAAGAAGAAGCCTAGGCCCTCTCCCCTCGCTTCTCGTAATAGTCCTCTCAACAAAGTACACATGTGTAACTACTCAAATCCAACCGGAGCATCCGTGCTGCCTTGGACGAGTGTTGATAAAGATGGGCGTGGTACTCTCGTGTGATGTTTGTGAGAAGACCCTGAGCGAGGAGCACGATTGCGTGCACGAAAAGAAGGACGAAAAGAAGGACGGAGACCCCATGCATGTTTGTGTTGAGTGTTTCAACAACAAGGTTCACATCGGGTACACCAAGAGGTCGGTGTACGCTGTCGTTGGTGAAGAAAACGCACGTCAGATGCGCGATATGCCTCAGAACATGCAGATAGCCGAGGATGTTCTATCGGGGTTTCAAAACACGCGCTCGTGTGTGTGCGGAGCGGAAACGGTCGTGCGTGAGGGACTGACAACGTGCTTTGCTTGTGGCAAGCCATTCCCCTAAAATCACGATTTAGTCAATTTCCATGCGACATGATCTGTTCGGTAAATCTCTTTGCCGTTCATCATCGTGAGTTGTGGTATAAGCATCATGTCAACACCAATACCCCCCGGGGGCGACTGTGCGACGATGACAATAGCATCATCACATAATACGACATCTTGGAATGCCATAACGGCTCCAATCGCTTCAGGTACGGGCGCTTCTTTGTTGAATGTTTCGTTATCGATAACAAGTATACCTATTTTTTCTGTCGATAAGTCTGTTTCCTTCTTGCCCAACTGAGTAAGCCATGGCATAATTTCACCCGACAGGGTTGAGGGATTGATGATTTTAAAAAAATCTGAGGAGGGGAGCATACTCTCAAGTGACGCGAGGTTCTTATTGTACTGTATTTTAGGCGCCTTAGTTAGCTGGTCCTTGACATTTGAATGTAAGCACACGATAGCACCATCGTTTGAAGCATCCATAGACGACTTCACAAAATCCCTAAATACTGCTGATGATTTGTTTTGAGCTTTTAAAAAGTACTCCATCAGCGAATTGAATGCACTTATCTTTGCAGAAGATATAATAATACTATTGTCCAAGAGACTACTCCCTCCTAGTGCAAATACAGCAAGTAATGTATTTGGAAGGCACCCCAGTAAATTTCGAAGGCTTACATAACATTTTTCGGGCTTGCTGATCACGATACCACCATAATGATAGCATAAAACAGAAGATACGATGAAGTCATCCTTAGCATAATCTATTTGAATATTATTAGCTATACTATTTTTCATAATTTTTTGCAGTGATGTGCTATCCCATGAAATAATGACAAATTCAGGATTCAATTCTTTCCATGATTCTATCCATGATTCACAACCTGGCAAAAAATGAATGATCTCTGGTATACTATGGTTTGTGGTGGTTATATCAGTTATGTTCAATTCTGTGAGTTTTACGTTCATGTTATTTGTTTGGATACTTTTTCTTTTAAATACTTATTTTAAACCATTTTAAATGAACCATTTTGAACCATTTTGAACCATTTTGAACAATTTTAACGTATCCAATCGCTATTTAAAGAGTTCAAAATATACTGTTATAACAAGATGGATTCCGATCTGAGTTTTCATCCTCTTTTAGACCGTATGGAGCAAAATTGGGGGCTGAGACCAGGTGAAATGGAAATTTCTGGAACCAATCCCAGTATCCTGACATACCGGTCCACGGTAGACTTGGTCAACAGACTGTTACCTCTTACCACATCGGCTTCTTCAACGGCCGGCGAAGCCGAAGATAATGAATCCACTGATCCCACGACGTATGAAAATGGCGACATTTTGCATCAAATGTTAGAATCGACAGGAGGACCCGACTCGACTTTAACGCCTGTTCATACCGACCTAGTCGAATCAAGGAAACGACGCTTGTCCGAATTTGGTGACATGATGAACACCATGTTTCAAATGGCAGACACAGCCAATGTCCGCGAACTACATGATGACGATGCCCAATACAGAGTGTCGCGTCTCCTCGAGATACTCTACTATGCGGAAAACATCCAGGCTGGTATTCTTCATCTACAAAACCTCTTCTCGACTGGAACCGATACAATCAGAAACATACCAGGGGCAACATCTTCCATTACAATGTTTGGAAAACGCTTCAGAGCCTCAGCCGAAATAAAATCGACTCCACACCAAAAGCTTCTTCTGAGCATTTTACAGACTCTGTCTATTCTCGGGTACAAAAGATACCGTGATAACGTCATGATACCAGTGGTCATAAATGGAGTTTACACGTATTCATGGAAAAAAAAGTGTTCTATAAAAGATTTTGTCTGGCAGCACATAAACTCTCATCTACATTCTGAAAACTTTGACAATGCTACAAATTCAAAAGGAAATATCCAATTCGTGATCGATTTTCTTACGCAAATGGTGCAACACGAATTTATGGATCTACAGAAAGAAAGAAGAATACATGCATTTAATAACGGAATCTACATCACATCCGTTATGGATGAAAGAGGGGTATTCACGCCAAAATCTCATATGATAATATTTGAACATCAAAATCCATCAACGGATCCAATTCTGAAACGAATGACGGAAGGAGGGAAAGTTGCAGCATGCTTTCACGACTGTAATCTTCCGCTTTCTCCAGAGAGTGCAAACCCTATCACATTCGAAAAAATCAGTACACATCAACGATGGACAGAACCAGTGAAATCATGGTTCCGTGCGGCATGTGGCCGAATGCTTCATCCAATTGCCAGCACACCTTCACCTCTGACTCTTGAGAAATGGCAAATTTTCTTCCTTCTGATAGGTGTCGGTAATTCAGGAAAGAGCACGACCATAGACAACGTTGTGTACAATTTTTTTGACCCAGAAGATGTGGCATACATCCAAAATAATTTGGAAAAACAATACGGATGGAGCAAATGCAAAGGAAAATGGATGTGGCTCGCACCCGAAATAACAGGAAACTTTGCAGAACATTGTGACCAGGCGCAATTTCAGCAGGTTGTAGAAGGCGGACGTCTCGCGTCAGCAAAAAAATACGCAGTTGAGACTATTGAATTCGATCCATTCGATCTCCCGGGTATGATGGGTTCTAACGAGACGATAGAGTTCAAAGACAACGGTGAAAGTGTTTCCAGAAGGCGTGTTGACTTCCATTTTGGACAGATAATTCAACACGTAGACCCTCGCATGCCAGAAAAATTGAAAGAGGAACTGGGTCACATTCTAGTCCGTTGCAATGAAGAATACCTTCAGAAAACCAAAGAAGTAAAATCTAGAATTTGGGATAGCCTGCCAGAATATTTCATTGAATTAAGGAAAGAAAATGCAGCACAAACTAACTCTCTGGAAAACTTCCTTCAGAATGGAAAAATCGAGTATCATCCTGACTATTACGTTAATCAAAACGAATTTCAGAGGCTCTACAAACAATTCTGCAAAACAAACGATGTCACTGCACGAACATTCAAAAGAGACTTTTATGAAGCACCATTCATGAAAAGAAATATTACCGTGGTTCGAGATATTAGACTATGCCCGATCGGAAATGTACCAAGAGACTGTATTTGGATTGCAGGTGTTAGAGCAATGCGTGAGGACGCTTTTGCGTTTTATACAATCAACGACTAAAAAGCAGTATACGTTCTGACACATTTCTATTGCTTTTGAATGGTGAATTATGAGTGGTTGGAGACTTTTTTTCTTTTTTTTCTGTTGCAGTTAGATATTGTCTTATACGTTCTGATAAATTGCTTCTGGAGGTTGATAAAGGTTTAGGGCGTGATTTTGCTTTTTGATTTTTTAAGATTTGTTGCCATTTTTTTACACCTTGATCAACACGAGTTTCAAACCTTTCAGAAATAGGAAAGCCATTAGCATTCCTTCCAGTCCAAGTACCGGGTGGACCTCCAGATAGCTTTTTACGTGGTCTCTTTTGTGTTTCGCGTGTTTCGCGTGTTTTGCGAACGTTACCTAACTTACTTAATGGACCATGCGATCCAAGACGCAGTGCTAACATAAGTTTTCGAATCTCGTTTTCTCCTTTTGTATTGTATTTGTAAGTATTAGGCATTATATATTAGGTATTAATATTTTTTTGCGTTTGAACTAATGGAATTGAAATAGAACACTTACAATATAGTCATGGACGAATTTGATGAGATTGAAAACCTTTTTTATGCACTCGCTTTAGCACTCTCATTTTTCTTTGTCTTCCTTGCCATGAGAAATGCACCACCGCCTGCAGAAGTACTCCCAACCCCAACACCCGCCGCTCCCCCACTACCCTCCGATTCATCAAATGTCTTGCAACAGCTAATAGACAGCGGCGCAACCTTTTATGGCGCCTCGTGGTGTGGCTTTACCAAGAAACAGCTGGCCGAACTAAACATCACAGAAGCTGACCCCCGTGGCCTGGACTATGTCGACTGTGAGAACCAGGAGGAACTCTGCTCCTCCAAGGGTATAGATGCATTCCCTACATGGCAAATTAATGGGCAAATGTACCCTGGGTACTACCCGCCAGCCAAGCTTGCCGAGCTTCTAACTAAGTGATCATTTTCTTTCCGAAATACTTGTCATTGTCAAATAGCTGAGTCAACCGGTTTTTTTATATAATTATGTTATCATATGGACTGCTCAACTACTGATTGTGGAATAAGTGCTGAGCACACTCATAGGAAGGCTAATAGAATCGGGCGGGAAGAAAGTTTGTACATTTGGGGTTCCGTATATTCAGGTGATGGAAGAAATATAAATATGGGAGCAAACTGGGCAACCCCCCAAGAACGTCTGAAAAAATGTTTATGCAAAGCAAAAAGCAAAGGGTTCAAACACTTAATAATGGTTGATGATGAACACAAAAGGAAAGGTTTCGAACACATGCTCGGTGACGAACACATGGTCGATTATGGAAAATATAATGGATATTGCAACGGTGTTGAAGGACTGGTTGAAAATAGTACACTTTCCGAGGCTAGACCAGGTTATACGTTAACAGACTGTCCCATTTCGGTTCCGGCACCAGCGGACGCAGACACTGGTGCAGATGTACATACAATGGACTGCTCAACTACCGGCTGTGGAATAAGTGCTCAGCGTACTCGCACAGCTCACACCGGTCCAGTCACTCTGTACACCTGGGGCTCTGCATATGCAGATGATGGCAGACCCATACATAAGGGGGTGAATTGGGCAAACCCACAAGAGCGTCTCAAACAGTGCTTATGTAAGGCGAAGAACAGAGGCTTCAAACACATAGTGATCAACGACCTGAGTGATGGACGTCATGGATATTGCAATGGTGGTGAAAGAGTCGTTCAACAAAATAACCTTAACCCTGACGTAAAGGCCTATACGTTAACAGACTGTCCGAAACCGGTAGCGAACCCACCAGATGCTGGTGCAGATGCTGGTGCAGATGATGGTGCAGATGATGGTGCAGATGATGGTGCAGATGGTGCAGGAAACTCTGACGAGTCGATCATAGAAGGAGTTGACAACTTGGATCTTTTAGGAGGAGTTACTGTTGTACTCCTGGTAGTGTCATTCATCCAGTAAGCTCGAACCGTACATGACTTCTTTATCATGTGTGTCAAATGTTTGGCAAATGATGTAGTAAAACAACAGTGATTTTAAATGCAGTATGTAAAATAAGAGGGGAACCTTCAATCAGAACTTGCGAGCTCACCCGTAAGGTCAAAAAGCAACAGGAACGCATGTGGCTCGTCAAACTGTTCCCTTGTGGTCAGAAATTAACAAGCTCACCACCAACAAGCGTGCCAGAATCTGCCATGCCTGATACTGTTACCTCGGAAACGCAGGGAGACCTTCCGAACATGGAGAACAAGCGCTCGACCGAGATGCGCCCGGAAGCGCAGGTCGAAGACGAAGAGGATTGGATGTCGAAGAAACAGAAGACGGACGACGAGACGGACGACGGGATGTGTGACCTAGCATACGCAATGCCGAGCAATATCAACAACATGAAGTCCACGATCGAATCGCTTAAAACGAAAGAGAAGGAGTTGCGGAGTCGCTTCAAAGTTGGTCAGCTGTTCACGGTGAAGTGGGTTGACAGGTCCACGGGTGGTGGCATGCCGGCGAGCATCCAGGTGACTCCAAAGAGACACCTCTCCCCCGACGAGTTCCAAAGCGTGATCGACGAATGCGTGAAACCGATCGTGGGTGCCAACTTGCCGCGAGCGTGGCGGGGCGCCAGCATCGACGGCTACCACGACTTCCATTCCGAGCTCCGTGTGGCCAAGAATCCATCCATGGATGAGATGAAGCAGAAGAGGGACGCGAAACGCGAACGTGATCAACAGTACAAGGAGAAGGTCCAGAAGTTTCACAACGAAATCGACATGTTCTTGCCTCCTACAGAGAAGTGGTGGGGTCTGCCCATGATGCCCAAGTGGACCGACGAGGACACGCTCGAATGGGCCGAGATGAACAAGTCCAAGTCCAAGCAGCGGTTCTTCCGGGTCTGGATACCGGGCTCCATCGTGCTCAACACCTCAGACACATGTATCAAGATGGATATGCTGTCAGTGGACCAGGTCGAAAAGCTGAAGAATGCAAAGTGTATTGCTATCATAGCAGTGATAGACAATCACAAGCGCGAGCTCAACACGGACGACATAAAGCGTCTCAAGCAGTCCACGTCATATGAGATCTTCACTGAGCATCGGTCCAATCTATGGAAAAGAGAGGACTACGACTCGGATGACTATTAACAGATCAGAGCCGGAACGACGTAAAATCGCTGAAAGGCAGAATTGGAAGTGTGCAAGCGATGCTTGTAAATTGGCTTACTTTCAAAGATGCTTACCGAGGCCCCTACCGAGGCTTACCGAGGCAATATTAGTATTAAAAGAATTCAAATTATTCATTTCAGCATGGCGAACGATGATTTGGAGAGAGATGTGGTGGAGAGAGATGTGGTGGAGAGAGATGTGGTGGAGAGAGATGTGCAGAGAGATGAAGAACCCTGGGATTCACCACAAGAGGATTTGATCAGACAGTGGAGAGATTCTAGCAATTCTCTTTCTGAAGCTCACGACAAAGGTGCACGTGCATGTAAGAAAAAGAATGTTTTTTATGGACTCCCAAGTCTCATGGTACCAATGATTATGGCACCACTGTCTGCTGCACTAAAAGATAATGAATATATTTCATACGTGGAAATGGTTGCTTTCATGACGACCGCACTTACTTCTGCTATGGTTCAGTTTTTCAATTTTTCAGGAAAAACGGAAAAACATTATGCTTTTTCAGCAAGATATGCAGATCTTGTTACGGACATCGATCATGAGTTATCCAAGCCAATTAAGTTTAGACAGCAAGTAGACACCTTTAGTTTGAAAATCAAAATGTTGTATGATGCACTGAATCGTGCAGCCCCAGACCTTTAACTAATTTTTAAATTGTTGCAAATAATTTTTTAGAGACTTTTCAGGTATAAAGACAGCCCCTAACCCTGACATACGACGTATCAAAGGACGTCTCATTCTCAATATTTGGCTTGTACTATTATCAGGAGCTTTATGGTAATGAGTATACGTTGGCAGGAGTAATGTTCCCGAAAATATAGCATTCACCGGAGTCTTGTCAATCAATCCTTGTTTCCCATTTCTCCTATTTTGGTTTTTATTTGCGTATTTCAACAATTCGAACCAGTTTTCATGTAACCGCGATTGCTTCGAAAGCGATCGCTTGAATCCCTTACTGTTGTTGAAAATCCTTGTGATGGGTTGTGGGTAGGGTGTGTTCTTATATTTTAATACTCTGTAGAATTGTCCAGAAGATTTATTTGGGATTAGGTTCATTTTGAAACTCGGAAAGTCAGCATTGTTGATATGTAATTTTGAAGCTTCTGGATTTAATTTAGGGTCTTGGTTGTAAAAAGTTCTGTATGATATGTTTACCTTCCCTTCGGGATCAAATTTTAATTTAGGTGGAATCCACACACCCAACCGTTGACCCATACTATCCAGACCAAAATTAACAGGTTTTCTCATAGTACGAGGTATCACTGTTTTTCCGCGTGCTTTAAGACGATCAATTGCTCGTTCATTTGTTTTTGCGCGGTTTTCTAATATAGATTGATTTTCTACTTTTTTTATCAAGTCCTTTATCAGATTTTTAGACACATTATTGGGATTGTTTTCGTTATAGGAGGAGTAATTGGAGTTGGAATTATTAGGTTTAGATCTTTTTCTTTTCATTATTATAGGTGATCAAAAAAGATCAAAAAATCACAACTATTATATATGTGGAAAACAGCAAAAAAAAAGGTCCGTTTATTGTGTGCTCTTCCTAGTGCTAGATGAAGACTGCGAAGTAAAAGTGACTGGCAGCTTCCTCTTCCTCCATTCGCCAGGGGTGGTGCCAGCTGAGGTTTCTCGTAAGTCAGCCGCCTCCGCACCCTCCGGCTCTCCATCACTGGTCGCTTTACCATGAAGAAAGTACGATCGCAGAACCAGGTCCTCCTCGCTTTCCTCAGACCTCTCGTCATCTTCCTCCTTTGCCAAGCCCAATCCCTCTGGATTCGTCGTCAAAGTGAAGGAAAATGTGGCGTGGTCTCTTCCGATTATTCGCTCCGGGCAGAAGCAGATACCATCTGAAGCTTGTATGTTCGACATAACATTGTTGTGCTCACGTACATCACTGTCACGACAGAGCAGAAATTTTTGCTTGTTGGTAAGGGATAGAGTGCCGGCGTTGTGGTAGACTTTGACCGGGTCGCATTGGGAAATGTAGGAGGTTGGGTCAGAACGGTCGTCCCCCATCATCAAATATTCACGTGGTAAACTTGCAAATGTGCCGCACGGCAGCTTCAAGACCCTGGTCCTTTTATCTGAGTGACGTGTGATCAGCAACATGACTGGTGCAGAAGAAGTAGATGTGTTTGGAATCACCACAAGGGACACATGTGTTTATGAATTCGGAGCTACGTGGCACTATCTTAACAAATCAACAAATTGTTTTTAACAAGCATTGCTTTCCCACGGAAAGGGACTTTTTGACCAGGAACTATCACAAATAAATCATCTATGCGAGATTTCTGACAGATTCTTTCTTTGATTAGAAATGTCCAGCCCTTTTTCAGTTCAAATCCCATGGTATACATTGCTGCTTCGTCTATTTCTCTCACAGATCCTACTTCGTAATAAATTTCGCAGGGATTATCAGAAATATCTGAGTTTCGAAACGCTCCATTTACTTTATTTACCCTCGTGTTTTCCAACTGCTTTATTTGTATTGAACTATGATTCACATCAGCTCCATTTTGCAAAATTTTGTCAAAAAACATTGCTCGGTGCGAAGTCTTTTTCACTGTCTTTTCAGACGGTTTCATAATCCATACACCGCTGTCTTCTGGTATTATATCCACAAACTCCATATGCCTAGCCACCAATGCGCCTATCCACATAGACAGACCCGGAGGAACACAATTTCCTAACTGTATTCCGACATACTTTCGGTTGTCAGGCCATAAGAATGTCAGAGGAAATGACGATATCGCAGATGCGAGAGGAATGGATATTGTTGTCGCATCGACCAACTCTGCCGCGTCATTTGGTCTTTTGATGTACCCTGGCGTGAGCGGATTTTTGTTCATACAAACCCCGTTTGTGGATCTCATGGTCGGATAGGCAAACTTTGAATCCACCACCTGTGCCTGGAACTTGTTGCGCGGGAAAAAGTATAGAAAATCAGGACAATCCAACCCGAACTTCTCACAGTATGCTTTGACGCCTATCACTTCGTCATTCTTTTTTGCCTCGTGAAATATCTCAGACAAAATAACATGGTTTTTTGTCGTAGAAGCACACCCAATCATAAAGAAACGGCGTCTATTCTGTGGTACACCCGTGTAGCGCGCATCCTTCACCACAGATGTCACCGAATATCCATACTCCATAAGAATACTTACTGCTTCAGAAAGCGAGTTGGATTGAAACACGTCGGGAACATTCTCCATTATGAAAAAACTAGGGAGAATTGAAACGACAATTTTGGCAAAACACACGGTCAAGCTAGCTATTTCGGATTCCAACTGTTGACCCGCTCTTGAAAACTCAGTGCAGGGAGGAGAACCCACAATCACATTACAATTTGGAACATTTTCATTTATCAATTTAACTGCTTTTTTCCAATCATGCAAATCGTGTTTCAAAGCAGTATGATTGAAATTTGATCTGTAAGTCTCAAGTATTGTTTCATCATAATCAATACCCATCTTAATGTCATACCCTGCGTCCATCAAACCTTGAGAAAATCCTCCACACCCGCAAAATAAATCGACTGTTTGCATATTTATAACATAATCTTACAACACTTTAAATAAAAACTCAAGCAGTGATAATATGGGAAGCGAGTGCAGTAAAATTAAAGTTTGTGCAATATGTCATGAACCATGCGAAACACATGTTGCTATAATTAAAACCATACCAAACGTCAAAATAATTTGTTGTATAAACTGCATGAATAGTGAACTTGAAAAAATAATGAATAAATGTAATGAATAAATCATGTGATGGCTTCATTAATTACCTATAAAATGCAAGCGCGACTGTTGATCTTTACAAAATAAGTTTGTTTTACTTTATCCAGATGCCGGGTGCTTATATGAAAGGAAATTCATCTTTCCCAGGATCTACATTTATTGTAGACGAAGTTTCTAGACCCTGGAATATAGAAGGCTCTGTAACTTCAACCATCATTAACAATACTCATTTCACTTCCGACTCTTCTTGTACAGTACAATACTACAAGATGAAGAACATTGTTTCATTATACATTGATGCTTTATTGAAACCAAGCTCGTTACCATATACCGGTGTTGAAAATGATACCTCGTACATCTACACGGGCGATTTTTCATTCTCACAAGTAAACACATCAGCAAACATTAGACTAGACCCTGTCCTTTCAGCAGCACCTTACCACTTTGAAACGAGTGTAAACATAAATGACTTCAAATCTGGAGTTTTCTTCGACCCCAGTCTCTCTTCTGTCATGGGAACGGTACACTTAAATGGCATACTTGACCCTACAATGCTTCGTATCACCATACCGACCGGTATGTTACCTAATCATGAATACAGTATTTGTGGCACGTTCATATATCAATGTTTATAGACTTAAAGGAAACTTCTCTGTCCATTTTCAACTAACCCAATGGACGGTGATGATAAGCAACAATTCAAACAAGCCATAAAAAACCTTGTTGAGACACACCAAATGCTTAAGGCACATAACGCACAAGGAAAAGAAATTAGAGATAAACATAAAGCTCTGAAAGCGGTAGTTTTAGGATTTATGGAAGCGACTTCATTAGACGTATGCAATGTATCTCACAATGGAAAGAGTGGAGAAATCTCTGTAAGAACAAGCAAAAGAATGAAAACACTCAAAAAGGAAGACGCTATAAGTCAAATTCAAAAATATCTTTCAGACCAGACAGACGTAGAACAAACTGATGAAAAGGCAAACACACTGTGGACAGCAATTCAAAGCACTCGAGCCGTAACAGAACACAAAGATGTGTCAGTGAAGAAGTTGTAAAAACCACAATCCAACGAACTAGTTTCAATTCTTAAGGAACAACAAGGACTAAATTTTTAGGGTTCATTTTTCGGCAAAAATATTTTTTGGGGATTTTTTTGGGGGGATTTTCTTTGGGAAATAATTTTTCAAAATATTTTTGGGGTAAAAAATTTTTGAGCCTACAAAAGCTTTTCAAATATCTCTTGCCTACCACACACCTC
>Ga0181421_1000101_pt1 | contig 21584 bp, 10 predicted proteins | sample 44SPOviralmetaG_FD_130146 | JGI IMG/M metagenome (GOLD analysis project Ga0181421, IMG submission 130146) | Marine viral communities from the oligotrophic San Pedro Time Series (SPOT) site, San Pedro Channel, CA, USA - 44 SPOT_SRF_2013-06-19 | ecosystem: Environmental > Aquatic > Marine > Strait...
AAAACCATATATTTTAGATAAAACTTTCCAATCTTCATTGTTTGCAGCAAAATCTAAGTCACTAGTTTCAAATATATCTTTAGTTTGAAATAATCTTATTTTACGTTGTTTTTCTTTACTAAACTTAAAACTTTTAGATCTATCTATTGCTTTAGAAACTTTTTCTGTAGTCTGTGTTTTATCTACAAACTCTCTTTTTTCTTTAACATCAGGTCTTTGTATAGTCTGCATAGTAGCATCAGTTGCAAACTCTTGAGCTAAAGCTTCGGCCAACGCATCTTTTCTAGTACCTTTAGTTGATGTACCTACGTCTCTACCCAAAAAGTAATTAATAAATTCAGCTTTGGTAATATCTTTTTTCTTAAATATCTTTTTACCTTCTTTAGTTTTTTCTCTTTTACCAGTGTCTTCTGCAAAAGGTCTAAATCTTTTATTTATAACATCTTGAGGTAATGCTTCTATTATAGCCTCAAAGTTATCTCTTAAAAATGTTTCATAAGCTGCTCTTGATCCTAAGACATCTTTAGCAATAGTTGTTTTTAATTCTGTTCTAAAAGCTTTTAATAATGCTTGTTTAAATTGTTTAGAATCAGCTGGCGGTAATTTAGTGCCAAATGTTTTTACAACAGCATCAACTACTTTTTTACTAGTAGCATCAGTAAGCTTAATTTTCTTTCTTAAACTTTCTTTTGCTTTAGTAGGCTTTTCAGCAACTTGTTCAGTTTTATCTTCAGTAGTAGTATCTGTAACGCCTCTTGCTTCTGTAACATCAACTGTAAACTCTTCTCCTAAAACTCTTTTAGAAGCTTCAATAGCTCTTGAAGGTAAAAATTGGTTTATATAAGCAGCTAGTGGAACACCTTTACTTGCATCATATTCTGATATTAAATCTAGAATACCTCGTTTACCAGTTTCAATTTCATCAGTTAATAATTGTCTATCAAAATTTGGTGCTTGACTTCTTGACTGGACTATTCTATTTGTTATAGGTTTAAATTCTTCTATTATTTCTATAGCACCATCTTTACCTTTTGTATCAAATATTTTTTGAACTTTATTAGATGCTGCTTCTGATGTAGCTTTTGAAAAAGCCTCTATATTTGTTCCTTCAGAGCTATTAAAAAATTTAGAATCTTTTAATCTTTTAGATACTTCACCTGTTTCAAAGCTTTCTTTGTATGATCTTAAAAAAGAACCTAAATCATCTTTAGTTGCAAAAGACCAGTTGTATTTACCTCCAGAAGCTTTTCTAATTAATCTCTCAACAAATCTTGCTGCTTTTTCAAAAGCACTTGCCTCACCTAAATAGTTTGCGTCATATAACTGTGTTAAATATTCATCAGGTCGTGAGTCTAAATAATCAGAGTCATAACCCATTTCTTCCATTTGCTTTTTTAATGATTCTAAATTTTCTTTTCCATAAGATTTTTCAACAAATTCTTCAATGTTTTTTCTATTTAAATCTCCATCTAAAAGAGATTTTGCTAAAACTCCATGTAGTAATTCATGTGAAGCTGTTGTTATTTCGTAATTATCTAATTGATCAAGAACTTTATTATTTAAATATATATTTTTACCAGAAATAAAACCATAATCTTTATTAATATCAAAATCTTCAGGTGCAGCCTCTTCTAATGCTTTTTGATTTTCTTCAGTATTTGCTTCAACAACAGCAAGCCCAACACCTTCAGCAAATTTTTTAGTAGTTGCAACGTCTTTAACTTTTGATAAATCAGAAGATTCTTTAGAAATTTCTCTTAATCTATTGTTAATAGTTTCTACTTGACCTAGTTTGACATCGGCAAGAGGTTTTGATTTACCTCTTTTTATAGCTTTTTCTAAAACTTCTTTTTCTTTTAATAAATTAATTGCTTCAGTTTGTAAAGATCCATCAATACCTAAAGATTTAACTCTATTTGTTGTACCTTGTGTATTGTAAAAATTTTTTAAAATAGCATTAGCTTGATTTTGAGTCACCTCTCCGTTTGTAACAGCTGTATCTAAATCTTGTTTTAGTATTACGTCAGCATTTTTTAAAGAAGATATTTTTACTTGTTGTTCAGTTGTTACATTTGATTTATTAAATAATTGAAAAGTTTTTTTAACATTAGTAGGCCCAGGCGTATCTTTTAATATTTTAGAAATTCTAGTCCTAGTTATAGCATTATTTACACCTTGACTCGCTTGAGAAACAGTAATTGGTGCTCCATATACACCACCACTACCCATACCTATTACAAAAGCATCTGCAATCCCTTGAAAAAGAGGATATCCTTCTATAGCATTTTGAGTTATTTGAGTGGCTACCTCTTCAATTCCTTCACCAACAGGAGCTATAGCAACTCCATATTTTTTAAGAGCAGATTCGTACATAGCTATAAGACCATTTTTAAAAGTAACTTCTCCAGCTTCTTTACCTTGTTTGAATATTATATCTTTATAAACTTTACCTAAAGATCCTTGCGTTATAGCACTAAAAAAACTTTCAGCTCCAGCTAAAGCTATAGATTTAGTTATATTTTCTAACTCTGTTTGTTCTGGATTTTGCTCACGTTGTTGTCTTAATTCAGTTCCTGTTAACGCAGTAGTCATAAACTTACCGGTTTTAGCAATTCCTTTAGTAGCTCCTCCATACATAAAAGCTATACTAACACCAGCTGATTCACCAATTGCATTTCCCATTGTAACAAACCCATCGTAATAATCTCCATTAGAAAAATTATCAGTTGGACTTGTTGTTTTAAATCTTTTTTTATCGTAAATATCTAACTGTCTAGTAGATTTTTCTTGTTCTGCTACAAAGTAATCTAATATAGGATTTTCTACACCTAAACCTTTTTTTAATTCTTCTGATGTAGTTGCTGTATTTTCAGGTAAAACACCTAATTCAACTAATCCTTTTAAAGGTAAACCAGCTATATCTATTAAAGTTTCTGGAATACTTGCTATTGCTTCACCTAAATATGCGGCTCCTTTATCTAACCCTTCTAGAAATCTAGCAGTTCCTGTTTCGTCTTCAATATTTTTAATTCCTTTTTGAGCTTTATTAAAAAGATCAATAGATTTTAATTTTATTTCTGCAGTAGAAGGAGCAACTAAAACAGATTCCGCTTGTTGATCTAAAAAATTTAATTGAACTTCGTTTAGTTCATTGTATTTTCTAGGTAAACTTTTGTCCATAAAAATTTCATAAACAACATCTTTTTCTTTTCTTAATTTTTTTTTGTCTTCAGCTAGAATATCTACATAACTTGTTAAATCACCAGCTTGATCAACATCTAAAGGTTTATTACTACTAGTAACACCACCATCAGTATCTTTACTAAAGTTTTGATTAATTTTATTTATTTTTTCTAAACCCAAAGAAATATCTTCCGATCCTAAGTCCGTATTCTGACCCGCCGCTATTTGTTCGTTTACCGCTGTTGCATTCGCAGCTTTGTCTACAACAGCTTCTTTCTTTACTGGTTCATCTTTTTTTTCTTCTATTTTTTTTATATCAGGATGAGCACTAAGATATTCATCTAAACTTAAACCTTTTTGTTTAGCTTTTTCTTCAAGCATTTCTAAAGAAAAAATTTTATTATTATATTCAAACATAATTTAATTTTTAATTGTTACTCAGGTAAATCACTAAAATTACCTAAGTTATTAGAAAGTTTATCTATTTCTAAACCAAACACCGCTTGTAATCCACCTATGTCTGAAAAATCAATTTTAGAAATAAGACTTTGCGGAAGTCCATTTGCTCTTAATATAGCAGCTTTAATTTGACCTTGAGTCATATCAGAAGTAATATTTTGTTTGGTTTTGCCAGAACCTATTGAAACGCTTTTACCATCTTTTCCAAAATTAGTTTCTTGAGAAAGGTCTACAGAAGTATATTTATCTATTTCTTTTAATAAATCCATAGATGTATCTATATTTTTAAATAAAGGTAATGTTGTTTTTTGTAAATACAAAGCTAATTGTAATCCTTCTTGTAATTCCGCTTGTTTACTGTTAGTTTTTGACGATGTTTCTTTAGGTGTTCTGTATATTTCTTTAGGAATACTGTTTTCAAAACGCTCCTCTAGTTGATTTAACATTTCTTCTTTTACTATTTCTAGTGATTTTGGATCCAAAGAAGTACCTTGTGAGCTACCAACTTTTAAATTAGGTGCTTTATCTTTTTCTTTTAATTCTTGGACATCTATACCTAATTCTTTAGCTTTTTTTAAATCAATTTTTTTTCTTAAAACATTATTATAATAACTATCTATAGAATTAAAACCAGTACCTGGACCATCTATTAAACTACCTTGATTAGAGTATCCTGCTAATGTTGATAAAACATTTTTATCCATATCTCTTCTAAAAACATCTCTATTTGTTTTGTTAAACTCATATGTTTCTATTGTTTTACCTTCTATTATTTCTTTTTTACCTGGAGTTAAATAATCTAAAGCTCTTCCAGTTAAATCAGCTTGATCATTTTTGTTAATAATTTTTAATTCTTTTAAACTATCTATAGATTCTTTTGTAATATTGGGTATTGTAGGTAATTCAGTAGACATTAAAGCCATTAAACTTTGTTGATAACTACCTTCTTTACCAAAAACACCACCTGTTGAATTTAAAACAATATCAAATACGCCATTATTATTTACTATATTTATACCTAAATCTGATGGTAATCTATCATTGTATGTTGATAAAAAGAATTTAGCTAACGTAGGATCTAACTTTTGCATATCAAGACCGCCTTCAGAACCTGCTTTGTTTACAGATCCTATTTTAGAATATAATTCTCTTTTTTCTTGAAAATTTTGTAATAAGTTTTTCATACCACCACCTTTAAAAAAACTTTCATATTGAGATAATTGACGCTGTAACTCTGCTCTTTCAACAGGATCTTTAGAGTTAAATAATTTTGCTTTTATTTGTGATCCTTGATCTACTAAGCTTGACAATGCGGGCTGTAATGATGGTTGTAAATCAAAATCTTTAGATGCTAAATTAGCGCTGTTTAAATAATCTAAATTAAATTTAGTTGTATCGTTTAATAACTTTAAGTTCTCTGCTTCTTTCTTTTTTCTTTCAGCTTCAGCTTTAGCGCCTAATTTGTCTATAACACCAGCTGTGGTGTTAGAAATATTTTGTATAGCACTAGCAAAGTACTTACCACTTTGAGAATCTACATATGTAACTGGGTTTCTATAACTCATTATTGTTTTTTTTTAAATATTAACTATACCCCATTGATATACCTGATCCTCCTCCACTAATTTCGGGTGTAGTTAGCGGTGATGTTAAAGTAGGTGTTTTACTATTACCTCCTAAAGCTCCACTAGTAACCAAAGATCCAGCTATATTTCCTAAACCACTAATCATACTTGAACTTATAGCAGCTCTATCAGCAGCGGCTTGAGATGCTATTTTTTGTTGACCTTCTATAAGACCAGAAACTCTATCTAATTGTTCACCTTCTCTTCTTTCTCTTGTTCCAAATACAAATTGTTTACCAGCAACATCAGCTTGTTGTAATCTTTGTGCCTCACTCATTTCTAAGTTTTGTATTCTTTGAGCTTCTGCCATTTTAACACGTTGTAACTGTGATTCACCCTGTGCTCTTAATTTTTCATTTTGTGCCTCTTGAGCCTCAATACTAGCGCTAACTCCTTTTTTACTTTGTAAAGCAGCTTGGGCTAATGCAGTAGCACCACCAGCGCTACCACCAGTTGCTCTTAATGTATCTAATGTATTAGCTAACGCAATATCAGTTTGTTCTATTTGTATTTCAGCAGCTTGAGTAGCAACACCAAGACTAGCATACGGATTAGAAACCATACCGCTTAAATCTTTTGCCATACCAGATATATCTTTTACACCAGCATAAGGATTCATAATAGCTTGTCTGCTTTTTTCTAAGCTAGCTAATTTACCTTCTAATCTTCTTTTTTCAGCTAATGCAGCTTTTTGTCTACGTCTTGCAGCACCACCTCCAAATAGTCCACCTATAAGATTTACAGCACCACCTATTATTGCTCCACCTATAATTGGATCTATTACTGCCATAGTAACCCCATAAGAGTTACCAAACATAAACTCAAATATTTTTAATAAAATTTCTTCCATGTTAATTTATATTTAATATGATGATTCTACATATTCTGTAGAAACAGCAAATAATTCTTTTTTACCTATACCGTTTGTTATACCACCGTTAGGATTGTTTACTAATTCCATCCTTACTACAGCAAAGAAACCTTCAATACCTGACGTATCTTGTCCGTAAAATATTTCACCGGCAATAGGTTTTTGTGTGTCGTTTACTAAAGTAGCAAAGTATTTGTTTTCTTTTCTTTTAAAATTGTTAGCAAACAATTGGTTTTGTAAACCACCTAAACTAGTTGCTTGTACAAACTTACCTATAGGTAATGCTTTTGTAACAACATCAGAAAGAGCATCAGTAGGTGTAACACCAGATGCTATTGTTGATCCTTGTAAAAAGCCCATAGACCATTCCGTTCCTCCTTCGTAGTTTATAGTTTTAAAGTTTTTAATTAAAGATGGTTGACCGTTTAATACTAAAGTTACTGTTGCTTTTTGTGTAAAGCCGTAAAAATTACAATATTGATTAGGATATGTAGGATTTAATGTATGATGTTTCCATAAACCATTATCTTTAAATGTATAAAAAGTAGATGATAAACTTGTTAAAAAAGATGGTATATAGTTGAAAAAACTAGTCCAACCTAAAACTCCTTCATCAAAACTCACTGTAGCACTAGAATCACCTTGTATAGATATAACATAATCTTTAGAATGACTATCCCAACCACCAACTATTTTAGTTACGTTAGCTTGAGTTAAAATGTCTCTAAAGTAATCATGCATACCATAAGATGATATTTCTGTTATACCATCTCTTGATAATCTTAAAACTACACCTCTTTTTCTATCTGTAAAATATTTTCTATAACCATATACAGCAAAGCTAAATGGATCAGTTGATATACCATATTCACCAGCGAAAGCTACTATTTGACCTATAACCAATGGTGTTGAAGTTACTACAGCATTACCTTCAGCTGAATATATAGCGTCTTTATCTATTAATGCTCTACTAACTTTATCTTCTTGGAATATAATTAAATTAGTATCTTCAGCATAAAGCTTTTGTATTGAATTATAAGCAGGATCTAAACTTCTTGTTATATCTTCACCAACAGAAAACTCATTAGTTTCATTAACACCAGTTCTAGAGTTAAATACTCCAGAGTATATTAATGAATTAAATCTATTTCTTTGATTAATATCTTCTTCTACCGTATAAGCTTTTACACCAAAGTCAACAGTTAAATTATTATAACCACCTCTTATTCTTGATTCTTCTAAATACCAATCATCGCCTGTTGTTGGATTTTGATCAAGATAAGCTTTTGGTATATTATCAAAATTAATTATTTCTCCAAATGTAAGAACTGAAGAAGCTGGTATTGTTTGAGAGGTGTTTAAAGTAAACTCTGTATTAGCACCAGAACTATTAGACAAAGCAATAATATAAGCTGTTCCAGTTACACCAAGCCAACTAACTTCTTGGCCTACATTTAACTCTGTTAAAGTTTTGGAAGCTGTTATAGTTATAACCGCACCTATTTGACTAGCAAATACAGCTGTATTAGGCGCTGCAACAGTGTTAGGTGTTACATCTACTATTGGTTTAATTTTTTTTAGCCAAAAAGTGTTAAAATATTTTAATTCAAGTGTTGCTGGCATAACTTTATTATCACTTATTTATTTTATTAATTACTTCTTATTAATGGTGCACAAGAACTAGATGATCCAAAAGTTCCGCAGTTTTGTATATTACATGACCCAGATAAATCTACTACACCTCCAATAGAACTTATTTTACCACTAAAAGTGTAACCAGAATAAGGTGTTATTGTAATAGGTGAAGGTGTTGTATTAAATTGAGAGACATTATAAGAATAGTAAGCTTGGTTAACATCGTATGATGATGGTTGCCAAACTGAAGTTAAACCTGCTTGAGTATAAAACTGAGAAACATATTCACCATAAGGAGTTGTACTCCAAACAGTAGTTGATCCACTTCCACTACAATTGTAACCTGACTGCGGATTATGTGCTGTATAACTATAGCTTTTTGGTGTAGTTGTTGAAGCGTAATTAGTTCCACTTTCATCAGGAACAATAACACACTGTGCAAAGTTTAAATCATCTGCATTAACCCAAGCCATAGGCATACCATCATTGTTTACCGTAGTGAACTCTCCATTTGTTGTTATTCCAGTAGCAATAATAGCATACTCACCAGGTGTATTAAAAGCAAAAACCATTTGATTGTAAGCAAAACTACCAACTGAACCTATACTTGTTAGCATAGTATTTAAAAAACCATTTTGATTAACATCATTTATATCTACAGCTAATTGCCAACCGTTAGGATCACTAGACCCAGATCTATGATAAATATTCCACCCATCAACACCAGCTGTTAAAGCTAAACTCAAAGGTTGAGAGGTGTTATAATCTTGATACAAGTTTAATGTAAAAACAATAGAACCTTGATTTAATTGTTGTTTTATACCAGTTGGATTAGTTGAAGTAACAGTTGTATTACCTAAGTGGAATGCACTTCCTCCGTTTTGTGTGGCTTTTCTTGTTGAGTTATTCCAAGGAGCTGGTAAATCACTGGCTGATAAAGTATTATTAGAAATATACCAACATGCGTCTATATCACTAGGTGTGCTATTTGCTACACCTAATGGATAAGCTGTATTAGCTGATCTTATAGCAGTGCTATTATCTATACAACCAGAATAAACACCTGAGTTAACGGGTTCAGGTCCAACTGTTATTTGTAAAGTTATAGGTGTGTTGTTATTAGCTGTATCAGTACTTAAACTTCCTGTACCTAAAGCAGATAGTGTAATATCATAAGCATCTTCTACTGTTATACCTAATGTGTAAACGCCTAGTGGTGTATTAGCTGAGGTTTTTGATATTTGTCCAACATTGTTAGCGCCGGAAACACTCATTGTAAACTCAGTTGTAGCATTTCCAGCAGAATCTACTTCACTTACTTTACTGTATTTTAAATTAATTAATCTATCATTAGCTATTAAAGATCCTGCACCATTTTCGGCTGCAAGCTCTGTTGTCGTTATTACTCCAGTTGTTTCTTGAGCAACACTAACATTTGGTAAAGTTTTAGAACCAACAGCTCCTGTAGCATTTGTTAAAGTAGGTGCTATATTACCTAAATTAGCATTTATTGAGAAACTTCCAGACTCACCAGTGGCTAGCGTAAAAGTTAAAGTTATTATATATTCGTTATTCTGTAAAGAAGGTGGTGTTAAAGCTGTTAAAGATTTATAATCAAATATAGGGTTACCGGTTAATCTAACTTCAAAAGTATCTGGATTTTGAGAAACCCTTACAAGTGTAAAGTCTCCAGCTTGTCCGGCCGTGTTAACAGAATCTAAAACAAAACCATTACTAGGAAAATTTAAATCAGCTCCAGAAGCATTTTGAACTTGAAATTGATTTGTAATAGTATTTCCACTAACAAGCGATTCATTATATGTTACTACAACATTTGATAATTGACTAGGCCCATCAAAACCGTTAGCTACATCTGCGTTTAAATCAGATATTAAACCAACAGTGGATGTTTCCCAATAAATATCTAAAACAGAATCTACAGGTTCAGTTTCATATATAGCTAAATATGGCACCATAGATGCCGTAGTAACACCTATAGGATTTTTAGTAGATATTCTAGCTATTAAAGGGTTTGTGTCTAATTGATAAAGATTTCCAACACCCGTGTCACTTAATGTTTCTAAATCCATATTAGAATCATCAGCACTAGATATGCTAACAACAGTATCGGTTAATGTACCTGGAAAATATTGTTTATTTCCAGTTGCAGTATTTTCTACCCTACCAAATAACTGTACAGAACTTCTGTATTGTTTTTGATCAGGACCAACCTCTGAAAGATCTCTAGGTATTTTATTTATATTATCATTTATTAATACAACATTAGCTGTTTCACCATTTTCATTTCCAGGAAAAACACCTGATTCCCATGTGGTATAAGATAAATTAGCATTAGCTCCAAGATATTGTGTGGTGCTAAAAGTATAATTTTGAACATCTATTACCGATGCTATAACAGGAACACCTAGTATACCCGTACCACTTACTCTCATACCTTGTTGTATGTTTGCGTTTGCAGTAGCTAATTGTAAACTAGTGCTTCCACCAATTGAAGAAGCTAAATTATCATTTGTTGTTGCTGTTGATATACCAGGCTGTTGAGGATAACCATCAAGTATACCAGGTAAATATGCATTATAATAATCTTGTTCATTTTGCTTAACAACTACTTTATAAGAATACCAACCTCTAGGATTTATACTATAAGCAAATTTAGGATCAACAGAAACGTTAGGACTATTTGAATATAAATCAATATTTATAGGGTTATCAGTTGTTACAACATATTCTAAAGGATTAACACCTGGAGTTTGAACGTCTGTAACTTCAACATAATCAACATATTCACCTCTCATATAATCACCGACTGCTGGTGCATTTGCTACAACAGCTGTTGCACTTAAGGTAAATGTATATAGATTTCCAGCAACAATAGCATTAACACCGTTTATATCAAAACCAATTGAAACCCCACCTTTTGGCACAGCATACAAGCCTGGTTCTGCAAAAGTAGTATTGGGTAAATTATTAGAACCTGATGTAATCGCTCCTTCTACTACAGCTTGTAAAGCGTTACCAAACCAAGTATATATTTCTATATCGTTTATAGATCCATTATATGGATTGTAAATAGTAGATCCTTTTGATATATCACCTGTTGAACTTGTTCCAGTTGATTCATCAACGTTAGAAAGTATAACAGAAGATTGTCTTCCAAATTTATCTACAAGAACAAAACCAACTTGATAATTTCTATTTTGTTTTAACGAATGATTTGGGTACTCTATCCAATTATCAAAACCAACGCTATCTTGTTTGTCACCAACAGCTATTCTATAATTTAAATTAGAAGGAGGAGTATATTTGTCTTTAAAATTACCATAAATTATTCTATTGCCTACGCTTTCTTGAGCTAAAGCTCTTGTAGGTACTTTATCATAAACTCTAACAGTTTGTGTAGGAGATAAAGTTCTATATGGTTTTCTTGATTGATAATTGTATTCGTAATAATTTAAACTACTAGTTTCCCATTGTAAATAATTTATTGAATCTAGTACTTTTACAACGTTTTGATCTGACTCTTTATAAAGAACTTCTATTTCTTTTATTTTATAGTTAGCAGCTGTAGTAGGTTGACAATTTAAAGCTTTATCTGGTAAAGGAATTATTAATTTAATGTTATTAACATTGTTTTCAAAAAATTCTAATACAGTACTTCTATAAGCAGCATCTTCATCACCGTTAATAAAAAATCCTTTTTGTTTTGGAATAAAAGCTATTTGAGTAAACGGTGCCATTAAAGAATTTTCACCATCATCGTAAACCAACCTATAACTAAATCTTACATATCTACTTTCTAAATAGTTAGGATCACCAGGCCATGTTGCGACATCACTTTCATTTGTCATCGTAGATATTAAAAAAGTCATTTTATCACCTATGGCTAAATTATCTGAAGAATTACTTGGGGCTGAAGAAAGTGTAACAGTTGTTATTTCATTAGGTGACACACCACTTGTGACCGCACTAACAACAGTTATATAGTCGGCTCCATTTATTTTATCGGCACTTGCTGAAGAAACACTTATAACCGTCATACCAACTTCAATATTTGAATTAACATCTACAGAAAAAATAGTTGTTGGGCTAGTACCATCTAAAGTTTTAACAACTGATGTTGTAGTTTTTAATAAACTTATTTCTTCGTATGGATTATATTTAGCTACAGATATATCTGTTTCTTTTGTGTAATAACCACTGTTAGAAGTTGCGGTTGTAACGTTTATTTTTCTAGGCTGATTTCTGTTATCAGTAAAAAATAATAAATTTTCTATTAAATTTACACCAGTTATAGGAAAGTTTGGCGTAAAGTTTAAAAATGATCCTGAAACTAAAGTATTAAGAGTTGAACCATTCCAAGAAACTATACTGCAGTAAGCGTTGTCAGGTACATATACATTTACATCTTTGTTTTGTTGGTCTGTTAAAAAAACATATATTATAGAATTAGCTTTATCGCTGTAATAACCTATAACACTTGTTCCAAAAGGAAAGTTTACTTCTAAGTTGTTACCTAAGACATTTTCTAAAGCACCAATATCATCTTCTTCTGATTTACCTACAGAAATATTATAAGCATCTCTATACTCACCGTTAGGAACTAATCGATCATCAAGATCTTTATTCATCTTGGATCTTAGAAAACTATTCTTTATTTCCGCCATGTATTAAAATTTAAGCCATTTAGATTTACCTCTCATTACTTGAACTATTTGATCAAGCTTAAGATTAGATATTCTTATTTTAGCATTTCTTAGCTTAGCACTTTTTTCTTGTTTAAATCTTCTTACAATATATTCTTGAACACCTCTTGAAACTGATAGTATAGCATATATAATATAAGCATATAAAGCTTCTTCTGCTAATTTAGGTATTCTTAAATCTAAATCATAAGCATTGCCATCTGATACATATTCTAAAACAATAACTTTATCTGCAAGTTCGCTTGTAAAATTAAATGTACCTTTTCTTTCGTCTATTTCAAACCAACCATTTTTTTGGCTTGTTTGCGGTTCTAAACCATATCTTTGACCTAATGAACCATTATAATATCCTTGCCAATATACATTAGCTTCACTAAATTGTTCTGTATAAGAACCACTTATATTTCTAGGGTCATTAGAGTCCCAAGCTTTATTTACTTGAGATGTGACTTCTAAGTTAGAATTATTACTATCTTGAGTTGGTATACCTTCATCATCTTGAGCAGGTGTATTATATGGCCTAGTTGTAAGAGTATTCGCAGGTTGTATGGTGTGTAACACACCTTGACCATCTTTCCAAGCTAATCTAACATAGTTGACGTAGTCTTGCGGTATCTGTAAGCTTAAGCTTTTAGGTATACCTAATTCAGCAGATCTTACGCTTTTTAATGTATCATAACTAAATTCTTGTAAACCACGCCTAGCGTGAAATATAATATCAGTTCTTTTTACACTTGGTATAAGTTTACCAGGTCCAACATAAGCTATTTCAAAGTTGTCTATAACATCATCAAGTCTAGTATAAGAATAACTACCTAGATTATCATCTAAAGTGTTTTCATTTAACTGTATTTTTAAGTAAGTGTTTATGGCTAAACTAGCGTTTACTGTTATTATATTTGGCGTTAACATTTGCCAAGGTTGAGTAAACTTAAAAGTTAAATTAGTTGAAACAGGTATAGCCACATCAACGTTACATGTAAAATTAGAGGTATCTACTATAGCAGTTACAGATCCATATACAGCTCCTGTAGATGAATTTGTTATAACCATACCAACTAAAACATTAGCATTACCAACTGTTATAGGTAAATTTATTCCAACACCCGCGTTTACTATAACAGCAGTATTTGCAGCTGTTGTGGATGCTACAGGTGAAGAAGGTGTTAATTCAGTCCAAATGTTACCATCTGAACTTGTATACATTTTAAAGCTATTTAAATTATATCCATTGGTTGCAGGATCAGAATAATTACCAGTACCAACGACTAGTGGTGTGTCAAACGTACTTGTTATAGTTTGTCCAACTCCAGCTAAAGTTATATTTTTCTGCTGAGCACCAGCGTAATACTGTCTGTTAGTTTCGGTTATTAAACCACCATTAGGTATAGACATAATTTAGCTTTTTTGATTTATTTGTTCTTGTTGTACTTGTTGAGCAGCAACTTGTATTATAGTAGGATCTTTAACTACTACTCCAGCGTACAATAGTACTTTTAATATAATTTCTGTTTGCTCTGATTCATGAAGTTCAAAGTTAACTGAATTAGCACTATCATAAACATAGGCATAGTTATTAGAAGAAGAGGATGTAAAATCCCATATAGGATTTAAAGGTTTTCTTATATAATCAACATTAATTCCACTTTGTATAGTTTTTGGATAAACTGTAAGTTTATTATTTTCGTATAAATAAACTGGATATTTAGTAGAAGGTCTAGTTAATTTAGATGCGTTTAAGTGATAAATTTCTGATCTATCAACTCTTTGTAATTCAGTTGGTAACAACGCTCCAACTTCATATGTTACCGTACCTAATCTATAAAAATTATTTGTTTGTGAAACAACTGTAATATTATTTATAAATTCTATTGGATCACCTAGTGTTAAAGTTTGAGCAGTATCTGTTATAAACGCTTGATTTACACCTATTCCAAAACCAGTACCATTCTGTAATATATTTACAGTGTCAGAAGCATTTCCGACACTACCAGTAACTGTATTACCTCTAATATAACTACCAACAGCTATATCAGGTTGAGGAATTATTGTGGTTGTTGTTATTGTTTTGTTTGGAGGAACAACATTACCAACTACAGTATTAGAAACAATACCTCTTGGTGTGTTGTTATTCCATATCAATGTGTTACCACTTATAGTATAATCTGATGATGGTCTTATTAAACCATTAACATAAACAGTAGTTGTTCCGTCTGCTAAATCACTAGCTGAAATATTTGTTATTGCGTAAGTGGTTGCGCCAGAAGAAGTTATAGTCCAAGTATATGATGCGCCGTTAGAGGTTGGTAAATTAAACGTATTGTTAGCGTAAGAAGCACTACCGTTTGTTTTAAATATAGATATTTTTTCATCAAGATTAAGCACTCTATCTGCATAATCTGTGTTAGTTTGTGGAATACGTAGCTGTTGGTTAAGGTCTTCAAAATATTTTTCAAATATCTCTAATTGAACCTGAGTACCTATTTTATTAAACTCAACAGGTGTCATATAACCTCTCTGTTCTTTATTTAGTATTAATAAAACGGTTTGATATACAGTATTTACGTTTATTGCCATTTTAGTATTTTAATTAATAATGAGGGCCACGTTTTAAGTGACCCTTCACTATATTATAGTTACATGTTATTATAACTTTTTCTCTATTGTTCTGAATATTTCTACTCCTTCATCAGTTTTAAAGAATGCAGCCATTGCTGAGTATGGATTTTCATCGAACGGTACTGTCATTAATTTTCTATCGTTAGATCCCCAGTGAAAAGTTCTTTGGTCTTGTGATAGTTTAATAATACCTAGTTCAACTGCTTTGATAGCTGTGTTTCTAAGGCCAACGTTTTCGTCATTAGCAATAGCTAAAAATGCTTCTGGATTTTTCTTAGCCATTAAAAGTAAATCTCTTTTAATTTCTTTAGAACTCATATCTGCAACTCTAGATCCCTTTTCAACTCGTAAAATAGCTTCAGCATGATCTATTTCTATATCTTTTGCTAAATTTAAAGCATCAATTTCAAAGTTTATTTGATCTAATTCATCTTCTGCAACCTTCATCGGCTCTAATTCATTGTAAATAATACTTTTTTTAGGATGAAATATTGAAAGTAGTTTTTGTAGATTTTGTTTTTCTTTTGGAACAACTAAAGCACCGTCTTCAAAAATAATATGACCTAATATAATTTCTCCTTTTTGTTCATCAACAAAACATGAGTTTTGATTAGTTGCATATCTTATTTCTCTTTGAGTACCTGTTGACTCATCAAACCACATTAGTGGATATCTACGTGAGTTTCTTGCTCCTAAAGTATATGTTAAAGGACTTAAGTCCTGAGTTAGATAGTATGTTCTATCTTTTATTTCCCATTTAGGGGAAGCTTGTTTTTGTTTTGACATGATATAATATAATAATAGTTAATAAAATAAAGGGCTGGGTGCCGAAGCACCCAACTCTTTAAAGCAATTTTAGCTTTGGAACAATACGAAATTGTTAGCAGCTTGAGTCACAAGACATCTTTCAGATAACCAGTTAACTTGCATTGCATCTAGCTCAGAAGTGTAAACACCTCCAACAGATCCAGTGATCCAGTTTTTGTATCTTCTGTCATCTCCTTGTGATGATCTATATCTTACGTGTAAGAATGGTCTTCTAATGTTTGTACCTAAAATTTGGTCATACACTGTAGAAGTTCCCGCAGGAATTAATACACCTTCAATATTACTAACTGCAACAGCACCTCTTGTAGAAGCATCGTTTAAGTATTTCCAGCTAGTTTTGTAAAAGTCATAAGAACCTCTTCTAAATCCAGAGAATCCTAAGTTAAGAGCCATATCCTCAGAGTTTTCAAATAAACCATAAGCAACACCTCCAGCAAAACCACCAGAGATTTGTCCTAGCATATCATCAAAATCTAAATCCATAGATCTGTTTAAGAAAAGCATGTTTTCTTCAATAGCTCCTTGAGTATCAAGATTTTTAAGTACTTGATCAAAGTCAGAGATACCAGTACCACCGTTGAATCCGGTCATAACATTACCTCTAGCTGTGATAGCAGCAAATAAACCTTCAGAACCATGAGCAACAGCAGCACCACCAGCAGCTGTAAATCCTGGTACGTTTGCTGAGCTAGCAGCAAAGTTAATACCAGCAGCTCCAGCAGCTAATTCTGATTCAACCATTGACATTTCTAAATAGTCATCAAATCTTAATCTTGTTTCAGACTCAGATTTTAAATACCATAGGTATCCTGATGTACCATCTTCTGTGGCAACTTCTACCCATCCAATTTGTGCAGTATCAGAACCGTTGATTTCATATCTATCTTTTATGATAATCGGTTGGTTAGAATACTGAGTAAATTGTGGTTCAATTGATTTGCTTCCTGACGCTGTACCTTTTGCAAAGATAGAACCGTAAACAAATACTTTTAAGTTACCAACTAGTCCTAAAGCATCCCAGTTAGCAGCTTGAAAAGGATAAGCTGTAATATTACCAGCAGCAACTGCACCAACAATACCTTTAACAGTAACTCCAGTAACTGGGTTCATTATTACTACAGTATCATTTGGAAAAATTGAGTTTTGAATAGTACCAGCATTAGCAGGAATAGTGATAACAGCTAAACCGTTACCAGTTAAAGTACATCCTGTGTACGCGATGTGTAATCTATTTTGTTCAGACCAGATAACCTGATCAGACGTCATTGGCATTTCAGCGCCAACCATTCTTAAGAAACCATTTAAAGTCCTGTTTCCATATCTTTCGACTTCAGCTTCGTATACCTCTGGTAAATATTGTTGAGCAAAGTCATTCGCTCCACCGTTAAATGCCAAATAGTTACTAGCTAGGGTTTGTGGCGCTTGGGAAGGTATTAAGTTTCCAAATGCCGGATTTAATGTAGCCATTTTGTAATTGTGTTTTTAGTTAAATTTTTTAGTTTTAATTCTCAGTTTTGAACTATCTAAACCACTAACAGCTTTTACTTTTAATCCATTAACAAATACATCACCAGTAGGACTTTCTCTTACTTCTGTTTGTACGTTTTTAGATTTAGCAGCAACATCTCTTATAGCATCAGCTTTACCTTGCTCATAAAAATGTTGTGCAATAGTATCCACGTTTTCAGCAGCATACATAGCTTTATGATAACCTTTAACATCTGTTACATCACCTTTATCGTTTAAGAACTTCTTAACTACATTAGTAATATTAGATTGTTTTTCTGCAACTACTTCAGGATTTTTAACTCCGTATCTAAATTTCTTTTCTCCTACATTGAAGTCAAAACCTTTGAATTCTTTTGAGAAATAATCTTTAGTGTTAGATTTAAATCTTTCGTGTTGCTCTTGAGCAGATTCTTGCTCTTGGTTATAGCGATTAAAAAAGTCCATAGCTTTTTGTTGGTCTTGAGTAACGCCGGGTCTCAACTTGATCTCCTCGTAATATTGACTCTTTAAACCTTCTAAATGCTTACGTGCTTTTGCAACCTCTTCTTTATATGCGAGTTTTTTCTTACGAATATCTCGCTCTTCATCCACTTCTTCATCAAAAGAAAAATTATCTTCCATCATGAAATTAATTTCTTCTGAGTCTAAGTGTGACTTAGCTTGTTTGTAATACTCTCTTAATAAAGTATCATTGTCTACGTTAGAATAATCTGCATTTAATCTTACATAATCTTCTAATGTTCCACCTGTTTCTTTCATAAAGTCTACGACTTTTTCTATGTTTTCAGGTAGTTTAGCTATTTCTCTTACTTCTTCAGGTGTAGGAGCAATAACCCTTTCTTCAATTTTTTCACCTATTTGTTGTATTTCTTCTTCAACTTTTTCTTCAATAGGTTTTATTTCTTCTTCGATAATTTCAGTAACCGGGTTGGATTCTTGTACTTCCACATCTTCGCTGGACCGTACTTTTTCATCCACTTTTTGTATATCTCCGGTTCGTTTATCTTCAGGTAGTTTTCCTGTTTCTTGCTTTGGAATGGCATCTGATTCTGTTTTTTTAGATAAATCAACTTTTATTGGTTCATCTTTTTTTACTAGATTTTTAGGTTTCTTTTTAATTTTAAAAGTACCTTCTTCTTTTACTTTTTCTGACATAATATAATATAATAAAAATTAATAAATAGGTTTATTGAGGTGAAAACTGCTCTAAACCAAATCCGTCTAGATTATCATTACCAGCCGATTCAAAATCTGTAGGTAATAAATCATTTTGACGTTGTTCAATCATTTTTGATTGTTGTGTTGCTTGTATTTTAGTTCTTTTGTCTTTACGATCTTCTATGAACTGTTCTTTTTGTCTATCGGTATTTATTTTAGCTTGAGCTAATTGTAATTGATAGTTGAATTCTTCAGCCATTAATTGTTTTTTAATCATAGCTTCTTGTTCCATTCTTTGTATTTCAAATTGAGATTTAGCTTGCTCTATCTGTATTTCAGTATTAGCTAAAGCTTCTTGTTTTTGAACTTCATTCATAGCCGCCTGTTCAGAAGCTTGCATATTGGCTTGTGCTTGAGCTTGTATCTGCTGTTGTTGTGCGGCTTGATCTTGTTTTTGTTTTTGTATTCTTCTATATTTTAATATTTGATTAGCTAATTGTATATTTTTAACCTCTCTAATATCAATAGCGTCTTCAAGATATATTTGACCTGCTTGTAAAGCTACTTGTATGTTTTGCTCAAGTAAAGCTTTATCTTCTTCTTCTGGCTCTAATTCTAAATAAATACCAAAATCATATAAATGAAGGTTTTTTAATTCATCTAAATTTTGTGTGTTAGTTAAAGAAATACTTTGCATTAAAGCTTGTTTAGTTAAATCAAACTCTAACGCATCAGCTAATCTTAACGATATGTTTTCGCATGTTCTTAATGTTAAATATAAACTAGCATCTACAATATGTTTAGTAGCTATATTTGAAGCATTGGCAGCCATTTTTTGCAATCCGACCAATGCGTCTTTGTCTGGTAAACTGCCGTCTCTTGCTTCATTAAGACCTGTTACGTCTCTAATCATTTGTAAATAATATTGGTAAGTGTTTACAAGTGATGCTATTTTTCCGTTTGCACTAGATGATTGTAATTCTTGAATAGGTACTTTGCCTCTATTAGGATCACCATCTTGTGTTAAGCTTCTACCAACTATGCTACCAGTTTGGAAATACATGTTTAAAGCTTCTTGTGGATTATAATTTGTTCCGTTGCCTAAATCAACCTCTGCTAAACCATCTACATCTACAAATACACCATCTGGTACCATCCTTGCAATTACTTGTTGTAATTTTAATGACGTTAATTGTATCATATCAGCAAAACCAGTAATACGGCTTACAAGCGATTCTACGCGACCTTGGTACATATGAGGTGCACATATAGCATAATTCATATTAACTTTAGTTAAATCACTTTTAGGTCTTGTCATATTTTCAGCTAACTTCCACTCTAACATTTGTGGAACGCCCATAACTTTACAACCACTAAATAAAACTTCAATACTTCTTGAAACTCTATCAAAATTATCACTTTGTGGAGGATTAAAAGTATCTGATTTTACTAAAGCTTTTTCTAAACCTTGATCAGTCTTTTTTATTTTAAATACTTGATCAACAAAAGTTTTGTATTCAAAATATAATACTTGAACTAAATCATTATCGTAATTTGGTTGAGCTATATAACCTTGACGACCAGGATATTTTACTAATCTTTGTAATTCGTCTTCTGTTAAATAAGGAAATTGTTTTTTTATTTCAGCTAATGTTAAAGATTTAATTTCACCAACGTAATATATATCTTCAAAATTAGGATCATTAGTATAAGAATAAACTAAATTAGCAGGATCTACATAATCTACAACAACTCCTTCAGATTTGTTAAAACTAGTTTTTACAGCACCAATACCAATTGTAACAATATCATCTACTAATCTTTTTTTAGTCAATTGATATTTATTAAATGCTAACGTATTATTTATAGCTTCTTCTTCAGCAATTTCTACAGACTGCTTGTAGTTTAACTGCATATGTATTTCTAATTCTTCTTTTGACTGTGGTAATGTTTTTTTATCAGAATTATATAAATTCATTCCTGTAGTCTGTTCAATTTCATCAAGATATTCTTGACCCATCATATCTCTATATATACCACCTACATAATCAGTTCTTTGTTTTAAAGAAAAAGGATCTTGAGCATAAGCCTTTAATTCATAATCTTTAGATGCAATACCATTTGTTACTATATCTACAAACTTAGGTATAATTGGAACTGGCTTCCAGTCTAAATTTAAATAAGACAAATCACCATTAACAGATAATTCGTCTTTATATTTTTGAACAGATTGTTCTCCTCTAGCATATAATCTTAGCCTGTTATAATTTTGATAACCTGTTTGCCATTTGTTACTATTAACTTTTCCGCCTCTAAACCACTCATATTCAATAGCTTGCCCAACTAGCAAACCATACTCTAAACTTTTCTTTTCTTCCTCAGATACCATCTGACTTGGAAATGCGCTGTTAACACTAGTATTAATCATCTAATTAATTATTTTTGATTCAAACCCTTTGTTATCATATTTAGCAAAATTTAAATTAAGTTTTGCTTTTGTAACATCAGCAACTGGTCTATATTTATTTTTATTGCAAGCCATGATAGCTAAGCCAGAGCTTATTGATGCATCATGTTTTGTTCTATTGTTTATGTCAAATGCCGCCCAGTCTTCTAATGTTCTTTGAAAATACATTGTACCGTATTGTTCATTGTTAAATCCAACAAACATTTCAATGTAGGCTTCAATAGCTGCGGCATGAGCTTGTTTTACGTCTTCACTTGAATTAGGTATACCACCTATTTCTTTTTCAGTTATAGACATTTTATGTATTGTTTTATCAGGTCTATTCATAGAATAACCCCTGTAACCTCTACGTTTAAAATGGTATAATAATCTAGGTTTATTATTTTCTGCAAGTATTGGCATCCCATAAAATATGCAAGCCATAAGCACATCTTCAAAAAATATTTCTGCAGTCTGAGGTCTAGCTATATATTCTAAAAAGAACTCCCATATCGGAAGAGCACAAA
>Ga0181421_1000102_pt1 | contig 21541 bp, 19 predicted proteins | sample 44SPOviralmetaG_FD_130146 | JGI IMG/M metagenome (GOLD analysis project Ga0181421, IMG submission 130146) | Marine viral communities from the oligotrophic San Pedro Time Series (SPOT) site, San Pedro Channel, CA, USA - 44 SPOT_SRF_2013-06-19 | ecosystem: Environmental > Aquatic > Marine > Strait...
AGCTATTTTTGTTGCCGTGGAAGTTGTAAGACTATTATCTATTGAAAAGGTAACGGCGTTCCCTTCTACATCAGTAACTACTAAGGTTCTCGTGTTCGCTTCGCCAGAGGTACTACTGAGCGCAGTTAACACGGCTGTTGCCCTATTTGATAGAGTTAACTTGCCTGCATCGGAGTCACTGCGAACTGTATTCGCTGAACTGCTAAGATCAAATTTAATTAAGGCTCGTGATAACTCTTGAGACCCAGAGGATGCTTGTCCGTAGATTGAAAAGACTTCAAGAATGTCGGACAGGCCCATGTTTGCACCTGTGCCACGGGTCCGCAAATCAGACTGAAACGCATTTGTGATAGTGTTGTCGGCACTAGCGTAATATCTTTTAATAGCCATTACTCAATTGTCCCCTTAATATCAGACGCTGGGAACTTAAGCTCCAAGCAAACATTATCTGGCACCCTTAGTACCCTTCCATCCGCAGAGGTTTGATCGTTAAAATCATATGTTGTTCTGGAATATGGTCCCGCAAATTTTGGCACTATCTTGACTGACTTAACATCAATAAGTCCTTTTACGTTCTTGTTTAACAAGGTGTAGACATCCGTAACATAAAGTGGTTCGCCCATGAATAGCGGTTGTCTAAAATTATTAGCAATAATATTTTGACACTCTGCTAAAACATCATACTTGTTATATTCGGGATTTGCAATCGCATGGAATTCTATACCGTAATTTACAATCTTCCCGTCTAGAATATCAATTGTATCATGAATCATCTTGTAGCTATTTAGCCACATTTTTAAATTTTCTTTGAGCGTGTTATTCGCCTCAGTTAGATAGCCATTTGAATCTTCTGCTAGCACATACAAATTTAAGTTTCTCTTAAAAGAGTCAGGATCTTGAACCACACTCACTCTCTTAATTGAGCCAAACTTTGGGGGCATGCCATAAGCCACGGCCTCAAAGTCTTGAACTGTGACCGCACGATTTTGTGTCGCGAAGTTATCGAAAGCACGGCGTTTAAGCTCATCATTGGTGGGTCGTGCTCGGCTACCAACAATCTTTTCTTCGTTGTATGCCTCCACAGATCTTCGAATGTCACTGACGATATTAGCAGGGACGGCCGTCGGGTCATCAAAGCTAACAATCGTATTACTCATCTTCGTTATACCGCCGATTTTAGCATTTGAATTTCTTTGTGTATTTTTTCGATAAGTAATTGTCAACACAGTATTTGATGGGGCTACACCAAATTTATCGGTGTCAAGAAGTTTTGCCGGATCAAAGCTTGTATCATCAATAAAGTCTCTAGCATGCATTTTTAGCGTGATTGAAGATGGCTCAGCCACTGAACTTGTTTTTAGCTCGGAGTCTGAACCGTATCCAAATTGTAGGAAATATCTACCGTCAATTCTCTCAACAGTAAACCTTCTTGGGACCACATGAGGTTTCATAATTGCCGAAACTGTTTGATTATCTGTTCCACGATTTGTGACGGCCCGATAAATTACATTCTGAGATAAGTAATCAACTTCGTGATACTCGTGCCCCTCTTCATCAACGACGGATATAATATCTGTAATATTTCTTGAACCTAGTGGGACTTTTCTAAATTTAACAAAGTCGCCAACAGTGATTCTCTCTCTTACTAATTCGCCTGAGATAATTCGTCCGTGTGACTTTATTGCATAGGACTCTGGAAGTCCCGTTGCATCGTTAACAGACGCGACAACAACTAGTGCATTTGGATCGTTAAAGAATACATCCTCTTCAAGAATAAAACCTGTTCCATCATCCGCTGTCATGGTTGAGCCTTTCTTTAGGATTGGTATGTAACTGCTCTCTGGCCCAAGACCGACCTCACTAGCTGGCACTACCACATAGAATGCTGAGATGCCTGTGGATGATGGCACGCCACGATATTTATATCCCAATTGCTTTGATAAGCGAACAATATTAGAGAATTCAGCCGCTGTGTCTAGGAAACTTTCGTTAACCTGATAGTCGATATAGAAGGATAAAACATCGCCCACATAAGACACGGTGTCTAGCATTAACGAACCAAAAGATGCCTCGTTAAAGTCTCTATATACCTCAGGATAGTACCTTCTAGCATACTGCACTAGATCCTGTTTAATTGAATCAAAATCTCTACTAGTATATTTAATCGCGGGCTTTACTCTGGACATATGCGGTTCCTCTTACATTAAGTAGTTTTCTAGATAGAAATAGGTAATTCTAAAACTTCTACTTCATTGTACGGGTCAATTCTATACAACAAACGAACCACCATAAAATTATCTGGTATATCACTATTCGTTAGTGGACTGTCAATTGCAATCTCTGTAATTTTAATATAGGGCAAGTATGTTGTAACTTGTTGCCTGATTCTGGTCCTTAGTTCATCGTGACTCTCCCGAACGTTTTGCCTGAACAAGAACCTTCTAATACCGACGCCAAAGCTAGTATCCATAATACGCTCGCCCGGATTTGTGAACACAACCATTTTTAAATTCTGCGCGGCGACCTCTTTAACTGTTTCTAATAAATCATAAGGTCCATCACTATCAGAAATTATTAGTGGTAATCTGGCTGCTAATCCGGGCATATTATCTCTCCTTAGTCTTGGTAGTCATCATCTGGGTTGAAACACAAGTCTCCGTTCTTATCATAAGGCCTGTCAACTCTCTTAGACCAGAGTCTAAGGCTAAATTTAGGCCAAGAAACTTTCAATTGATTCTTTGCATCTTCTTGAATTGTTGGATCTGAGAAGGCATCACTTGTATAACTAGGATCTTCTGAATTATAAAGGTCCATAAATGATTGTGCTGCGAGCTTCTTTGTTCTGTGGAATGCTTTGAACCACTGCCATTCTTTGAAATTTGTGGTAAATATATCAGCGAAGAAGCTAAAAGGGCCGAGGCCTGCCATACCGCTATTCAAACCACCACCATAATATTCACCAGCCTTGAACAGTGCAGCTAAACCCTTGGGATCGTACCAACCATCATCGCTTTCTCCATCATCAAATTCGCGGGCTTCATCTCCAAGATCCGTTGGAAGATCCAAGAAATTGGCGATTCCCGCCTCGGGCTTGCCATCACCAGCTTTTCCTATCGATGGTAAGAACCCTTGGATAATGTAAATTGCAATTGTTGACGTAATTCTTGGCATGTTAAAGCAGTATCTAAACAGCATCTTGTATTCATTACTGCATACTAGCTCCTGCACAAGCCTGCCAAATCCCCCTACTGAATCAAAAGATTCTGTCCAATCGGTGCTCAGCGTATCAACACCCATCGGCATCTGCAAGGTTCCACGGGCCACCGGAATGCTCATAGGATTGTCTATAGCCTTTTCGGGGGCAGGAGACACACCACTGTCTGTAAAATAGAAAGCCTTGCTTCTTTCGCTCGTCTCGGTGTTAAATGGGCGTGCACTTGTAGTTACGGTCTGTATAACATCAATTTTATCTTTAATTTGCACAGATTTTGGCAACCTAATATCAGTGCCGGGATTTGTAGCGTCAAATGTTGTGGTTCCAATACCAAATGAATTAGTGAAAGAGGGGCCACTACGATTTGGAGGAATAAACACAATTCTTAGTCCATAGGACCAACCTCTCCACAAATCTGATCTTGTAAACCCTGCATAGGAGGCAGCTTCCGAGTCTAGGTAGGCTTGCCACTCATCTGCCTTCACAACACCATATAAATTATCAGGCCTACTTTGTGTAGTGTTCCACACCTCAGGAACTCCTTCAACGTCCAACGCTCCAAATCTTGTAAGATCAACCCCGTCGGCCACTAGCTGAAGCCAATAATCCCTTGTATAGTCCTCGATTTGTATGTATTGTTCCAACACAAAGGGCCAATATCTATCACTCTTTGACACGATCCCGCTAGACACAGAATAAACGTCGTTGGAAACATCATATGCTTTCACACTTTGGGGCTGTGGACCTTGAAGTATTGAGTTTGAAGGATCTGTATACAACTTTAGGAACTCATTTTCATCAGTGCCGATTGGGGTAGATAACACCATCGCTGCACTGTGTACAACAGAAAATACGCCGGGGCGACTAACCGTAATGTCACCGTCTCCCGTTGGGCTTGGTGTCGTTGTATTAATAAACGTTGCATCATCTAGCGGAGTCACTTCGCCAATAACCCCGTTATTGAACGCAATAGAACCATATGTACCGAAGGCACCACCCAAAAATACTTCGTATAGTGTTCGATGTTCTGGCGGTATTCTTTCGGCAAATTCATCGGAGATATATTTTAGCTCCTCAGCGATGTATCTCTTAAGAATTACCTCTGCCTGATCTTCGATCTCCCTCATAAAGTAATCATAAGATTCTTCTTTGAGTTTCTTGGCGGCTGTCTTGGTTAGTGCGCCATCTTCAGAATTTAGTGGCACATTGTAATTCTTATTGAAAATATTCTTTAGTTGAGCGCCAAAGAAGCCGGGAGATAGAACTCTTTTCAATCTCTCACCCGTTCCAGCATATGGCTTACCACTTGGTGGATTAGTATCTTTTTTCCAAATTTGTTGTAGTGCATTGATAACATCAATGGCTTGCTGCTCTTCTGTTGTGGGCTCAATAAGTCCAGCATCAATTTTTCTACCAAAGTTTTGTACACATTGCTCTAGGAATTGGAAATAATATTCATCAGTTTTTCTTCTACCAAATCCTTTCTTAGAATATTGGAAAAAGCCCCTCTTTAGTGTTTCAGTAATATACGCAGAAAGTGAATCTTCGTATAATTCATTCAAGTCTGCCTTAAATTTAACAAACGCTGGCATACCTTTCAAGAAAGCTTCCGCAGCATAAATTCTAATTGTGGCCTTGATGTTGCCCTCTATCATAGAAGCAGCGGCTCGACTAAGAATCTTATTGCATGGCTCCTCAATGGGGCAAGCAGATGGTGAGTCTAGGCGTGGATCATCATTTATCTTCTGGTAAAACTCAGTCGCGTAATCGCTAATTTGTTTAAAGCCAATTACATTCTCACGCTTTGGATCACATGCGTCTGTCTCTGGGATCATTTTATCAGCAATACCAACCCAGCCGGGTCGATTTTGTGGTGGCCGATTGTAAAATGCTGGGAAGTTGTTATTGCCACCCCAAGCTAACGGGTCCAGTGGTAGTGGAGCGCCTGCTTGCGGGTTTTCAGGTGGATAAACGTGAGTTTCGTCAAGGAATATTTTTGTTTCAGGATATGTTTTGGGCGTATTGCCAACAAAGTCGTCTCCACCTTCACCATATTTGAAAGCCTCATTGTTAAATGCGATACTACCTGCTATGTAACTAAAAAATCCAGAATTAATATAATCATACATATCTGTCATACATGCATCCGCAATGAATGATAGAGAGTCCTCAGCAGTTACAGTACCAAGCGCCTCTTCTGGTAAAGCATCGCGAAGTATCTTTTCTATATACTTTCCAAATACAGCCGACTGTGCTGAGATATTAGAGGCGGGTGTCGATGCGGTTCCAGACGCAAGGACTGTTTCAATATCCAAGCCTAACTCTGTTGTAATAAATTCTTCTACGCCAGACGGTAATCCGGGGTCCGCACTGATTGATAGTGTTTCAACAAAAGTGTCGCCTGTTTTTGGATCTTCAATTGTTCCATCATCGCGAATAGCAGGCTCTTTTGTATAATTAAATCGCTCTACAACCTCAAGTTCATATCGGTTATTCAAAACAGTTGCTGTGTTGTCCACGGCGGTCAGATTTATGTCGAACGCATACCAATCATCTTCGTTATCTGGGAAATAATTGCTGTAACCTAAAATAACGTTTGGCTGTGAAGCAAAGCTAAATGGCCGTTTCTGGAACTTCGTTGAATTATTGTGTGCTGTGTTCGGGTTCTTTAGAATATATTCTAAGTATTTAGCAACTGAAACTGGTAGAAGCTCCTCGCGACTGTTTGGCCGAGGATTAAAAATGCCGAATACTGATTGCATAGCAACAAAACTATTGTGCTCTCTTCGCCCACGGCCATCACGATCTGAAAGAACCATGTTTAAAAAGCCGCCACGACCCATAAGATCTTTATAGTACATCTTATCATAGATGTCAAATGTGCCTTGAAATAGCCCAAATGGGCCAACTAGTAACCCAACAGGGCCTTGAGGCAAATCATCAGGTGACGGGTCTCTTGGTACGAGGCCGGGGATATTACAATCTGGCGTATCTAGTATTGGGGGCAGGTCTGCGAACAGGCCATTTTGAGAAATATTGACCAGCTCTTCTAAATCTGCTAGTGCCTGACACTTTAAAAATTCTAGTTGTTCGTCAATTAAATCTGGATCCAAGCCCCGATTGGCAAATAATTGCCCTCTTAGATTATCCGCTTTCGCAGCGGAGGTAGCGTCTTGGCATACACCGGGAAACACTGGGACACCTCGTTCTTCGCCCAAACCAAGGGTCGCAAAGCTTGGGTCAATCATATTGCCTAAATATCTAAAGAACTCTGGTATGGAACCAACATTAGGGAATACACAAAGGAACGCTGGGTGTCTCAAAACAGTCAATTGATAAATTGCTTTATGCACCTCTTCGGCTGCGACGCCTGTCACCAAATCAACAAACTCACCCTGTGTCAAAATAAGGCCTACCTCATTTAAAAAGTCAGACACCTGTTCGGCGTTTGGTAGTTCTGACGCATCGGTGCATGACCTACTAAATGTAGAAAATAAATTTGCTGCTGCATTGTTTAGTGTATCATCGTCAGCAATAGGAATGGGAATACCAAGATTATTTAGACCACTTGAGCTAAGACTCTGCTTAATGGACTCAGCGAAGTTATTTGATGGTTGGTTCGCGAACAATTCAGAGGCCAAGTCACCTAGCAGGCCAAGCAAATTACAAAGCCCACCTAGTACAATTTTCAAAACAAGATTCAATATTGTAATAATAATCTTAATCGCCAATTGCATTAATACTTCTAAAAGTGCCTCCATGAACATCCGATAGAAATCAGGCACGTTAATCTTTTGAAGTTTTGGTATAGTAATTGCATATTGGCCTCTACAGAAATCCAACTCTAGAGTCTTCATAAACTCATTAAGCGGTGGGTTGAATAGTGGAGCTGGGGGACAATCAGGGTTGATTAAAACCCTAGTAATCAACTCTGCGCCGGGAAATTTGTTTATCTGCTCAAGCAAAAACTCTGCATCAACAGAATCTAAGATCGCCTCAATGTAGGCATCAAATATCGCGTCCAAAGAAGTACCAATAGCAGTGCCAATTGAACCTGCACCACCACCAAAACGAGTCTGCGGCTGTGACTCCATTCTGTATTGAGTGGTTCGCTCGGCTATTGAACGATTGTCTTCCTCTGCTGGAACTAAAACAAATCTCTTATTATCATCCCCTACAGGTTTTTCATTATCAAAGTCTGGGTTTGTGGCATAAAAATCTTTACCTGTTGGTGTTCCGTCTGGGTTTACGTTTACTTCATAGTTGTAGCTACCCGGCTGATATCCTTGGTCCCATGGTGCCTCGATTGATCCTAAGGCCTCAAATACCTTTTCCTTAACCTCAAGTTGCTTGTCAGGTGGTAGTCCGATAAAAAGTTTTTCTAAATTACCCGGATCCATTGCTTTTAACGCGGCTCTAACAATAATCGACAAGGCCTCTTCTAGATCAATACCGTTAGTCAAACATTCAATTGCTACGCTCAATAAATCTAGAAGTCCACAAACTCCTAGCTTGTTTAAAAGTTCACTATAAAGTTCGTCTATATTTGCTATGGCTTGCAAAAGTTCAGGAAGACTTAAGAGGGTATCATCACCAATGGTTATAATTTTACCTCTTGAGTAGATTGCTCGAGCGAGCATATCATCAAACTCTTCAATATTCGCTTCATGTATCGCTTGCCCGTTACGATCTCGACACACTTGTTCCGAAAATTTAGACACAATGGCGTCTGGTAGGCTAACTATATCATCCACGATTGACTGAGCAGCCTGTTGAAGTGGACCGTCGGCTAATACCGGGTCGCCCAGAGGGTCTTCCACGTTGTCTGTGCTAATTGGTGGATAAGTATATTCGGTAAAAAATTCATCCCATGCTTTTGGATCGCGAGCAGCCGCGTCATCGTGCATATCCTTCAGAGATGCGATATAAGCCATTGTTCTAGGATCATTAATTGGCTCTAGCTGCTTGAACCCGCCTAAATTATCACCATCCTTTTTCCAAGTTAATTCAACTGGTTCACAGCCTCGCTCTTTTGCTTGAGCAAAGATAAGTTCGTAATTTTGATTAAATCTAAACTCTACTTTCTCTGCTGCATTCTTGCCGTTTAATTTAAACCCGTTGCGGTTCATTAACTGGACTAATGCGGGAACAAACTTTTGTAGTTTTTGATTTTCAGCAGTTGGACTAAAACCGGGGATTACTTGGCCGGTAGCGTAAGACCAAAGAGCATATTTGTGTCCATAAAATCTAAATGCCTCGCGGACACGCCTAATCATGCTTCTAATTTCTTCCGCTTTTAGGACACATCCAATAGGCCCAATAGGAGGCTCTTCTGGATTTGCATCGGTGTCAATTATGGTGATAGCTTCAATTACATCAACAGGAACGCATACAAGTGCCTTTAAAGCGAGCAGTGGCCGAATGGGTACATCGTACTGCTTTGTGATAGCTGCGTCCAGTACAATAGCCGTAGAAGCTTCATCGAGCGGTGTTTTGTCAAAGTATTCTAGAATTCTTTGAACACCGACCTCTTTCTGTTCCTCTAAAAACGCCTCTCTAGTTGCCGTATCATTTAGAACTGTAATATCTGTTTCGTCTGTAAAAATCGTGACACAGTATTCGCAAGTTCTCTGATTTAAAAATACATCCCCATCATTATTGTTCCTCCAATCAGGAACATAAGCATCTGGATCTTCGATACACGGTGGACACTCTGGAATTGCGGGGGGTGGTGCTGGTTGTGGTTCACATGGACCGAGGGCTTGCCCTTCTTCCACTAAGGCATCGAATTCATCTTCGGGTATACCATAAGAGGCCTCGGGTGGGTCGTCTTCGCTGGGTGCACCGGATGCGTCAGACAAGCCGCCCAAGTCTTCTAGTTCGGCGAACAATTCAAGAATAAGCGCACGGAAAATCCACACAACACCCTTTGCATCATCACCAGTTGACATGATGAAGCCATCAGGCATTCTATTATGATCGAGCCACTGAACAGCATCCCTAAGGAAGATTGCATTTGTTGTCTCGTCCATCTGGAAAACGTCCGGTGCTGGTCTGCTCCAGCCTAGCGACCTTGAGCGTTCACCATAATCTAACAAATCTGCACCGCCCGGTAAAGATCCAAAATATGTTCCATCATCATAAAAAACAGCGAACTCAGTATCAGGAATTCCAGAAGGTGTAGCAGTGTAAGCTGGACTAAAAGGCGATGTTGTTTCAAAGTAAGGAGGAATAACGTCCTGAAATTTGTAAAATGGACTGTATGCCCCTAAGTAACCTGCTGGACCACCAAAAGATACCTCTGCAATGGCTTGGACAATAGCGAGAGTCTTTTCGTAAATCTCATCAAAGATTTCTTGCCGACGGAGTTCTCCAATGGTTGGAGGAGGGGATGTAGTTGTAGACGGTGATGTTGGTGGCCCGACGGGTCCACCTGTAGGTGCTGTAGCCATTTAAATTACTCTCGTCCTTTAATTAGTTTGTATTATTATATCTACTACAAATCCAACCATCGCCCACAGGTCTGAGATAGTTTGCGCGATAGGTTTGTGTATTTACGCGGTGGGCGTACATTGGAGCGGATGCTCGAACGTATAGATTAGTTTTTGTTGCCAAGCCCATTGCTGCTGCGGTTGGACTTGGTGTAGCAATTCCGGGGATTGGTCCGACAAAAACAGGGTGTGCGTGACTTGCAATGTTAGTAGCATTCTGATGGATTGCGTTTGTGTTTGTAGCGACTATAGCTGCAAGATCATCCATTAAGTCCATAGCGTCAAACAAAGCGTCAACTAATTGTAGACCTTTTGGAATTGGCTGCAAACTTGGGTTAGCTATACCATCGCCTGACAATTCCGGCCCTTGAATACCCATGTCAGATGTTCCGGGTCCAGCAATCAGATCAATGCCTACCGTTGTTCTAAGTCTGCCATCTTTTGAATTATTAGTTCCTCTGCCCTCTGTAATGATTTTAACTGATCTACGACCAATAATACGAACATCATCAGCTTTAATCCCTACGCCACTTCGGGCATCAATTCGTCCAGACGAGCCCGCAGGCAAATTAAAATTCTTATCCATATCTGTAGTTTGGCTAATATGGATTCTAGCTGCATCAGTAATAAAGTTAGGGTCTACGTTAGTCTCACCATTTAGAGGGCGGCGTCCAGCGACCAAATCAATCGATCCTGCTCCAGTGGCCCCTTGGCCTCCATAACCACTAGCTAAATTAGATGGTCGATCTCGTCCTAGAACAATTTGAGCGTTTGTCCCTGCATCAAAAACTCTTTCACCCTCAGCAGGAATATAATTTGGAATTGGCTCTGCTAAACTTTGACCATTGAGACCTTGAGCTGTATGCCCTGAGGCGACATCAGGCACGCTGTTGTTGAAGTCTTCCACAACGGGCGAACTGCCTCCAGAGAAATCCCTAAGAGGAGCTTTTACTTTACCTAATATGTTTTCTAGGATACTCATGATTATGGCTCCACAGGTGCAGGAGGGGTACCGCCAGACGGTGTTGGTGTGCCAGCGGAAGGTCCACCGCCAGATGTAGGTCTATTTTTAGTAGACCTAACGTATTTGACCACGCCACCCCCCGAGGTTTTATAGCTAAAATCATACTCGGATGCACTACTTGGGCGGGTTAGTCCATTTGCGGCACAAATTTCGTCGAATGCCTTGTCAAACAACGGGCCGGGGTCTTCCTTGTCGCCCTGAATATCCTCGTGGCCAATGGCGTAGTTAAGAGTGGGGTATTTGCCCACGAGTTCAGCCACAAGTCCTTTTGCCGCGTTGATGTGTTCGGCACTATATTTATGAAACCATTTAGATGGGGTACCCAAGTCAGCACCATCTACAAATTCTGATGCTATTAATTCTCTCCCAGCGTATTTTGTTGGCGAGTCTTTATTGATGTCGTTGCCCGTCTTGCGGTTAACCTTCTCAATAAAACCCAACATAGCAAAAGAAATATCAATTGATCGACGCCTGTAACTGGAAGGTGAAGAATTGGATTGATATTCTGGACTAATTACCTCGGCAACTCTTCCATCTCTACCTATAATATAGTGATAACTTACGGCCTTGCCGCCTTGAGTTCTCGCTCGGAGCGCTCCAATGGCGTCATCGGCGGTTTCGAAGGTGGCAGACCAGTGAAAGCATATTGTGTCAGGATCATTCATCGGTGTAGGCTTTCCATTGTCCGCGCCTGATGGCAATCCATACGGAGACCCTTCGAAAGCTGGTCTTACCAAAGGCTTTCCAAGACCAAATTTTTCCCTAATGCTTCCCAAAAATGCTTGAGCGAACCCTACTTCTGCCGGTTCAACAACTTGGATTATTACTCCATCACCATCCAACAATACAATATCACCCGGCTTTAATTGTGGCATGTCACCGGAATCGATTGGGGCGGAAAAGTACGGGTCATGCATTGATAATAGTAATTTATCCTCGTCGTTTATCTCAGCATACTTAGACGCTCCTTTTTTATCGTAAGACTCAGCCACTGAGGCTAGAGCGGCCATATCTGGCAATGGAATATGACCATGTATTTCTGGAACTCTTACGATTGCAAAATTTCTTACTTTGTTAACTCCAAAAAATTCAGCAGGTTTTTTAAGTATACCCGGTAAGCCAGTGATACCTGCGGTTTGGACTTTTGATGATAGTAAAACAATGCCTTTATGAGGCCTTTTCTGGTTAAACGCTGATTCTCTGCCCAAGAATTTACTTACCATATTGGTAAAAAGAGATTGCCCATCGTACTCATTAGTTACAAGAGGGTCTTCTAAGTCGAAACTAATATCATTTAGTTGACCAATTTTGATCTCTTTGAGCTGTTCTGGGTCAGTAATCTCAGGCATTTAGTTGCCCTCCTCAGAGTCTACTGGGTTCTGAAGAATATCAAAGATTTCTGCCTTGTCTGAATCTGTTAAGCCTGTCTCGCCTGCTTGTTGTTTATGAATAATTGTGGATATCTTTACAAGTTGCTCGTTGCTTCGCTGCAATGTTTCAACATACTTAGCTGCTACTGTGCCGACTTGTTTGTGGTGCTCCTCGTCCTTACTTAAAAGACGCACAACATCATCAAGGAGATCTCGGGTGATGGATCTATCCTCTCTGATGTTGTTGATTGCTTCTTCTAGGTAGTGATCTAGGTCTTTCATATTTGTCCGGCGTTCCACTTAATTCTAAAAGTTCTATATCTAACTCTCATCTTGTTTAGGTTGTTAACAACCTGCTTTGTATTGAGGCCAGTAATCTCTCTCAGATATAAATAAATAGCTTTTTTATTAAAAATTTCTATGTCGTCGCAGCTTTCCATTAAAATTTTAACAGCTTCTAGAACCTTTCGTTCGTTCTCTTTCATCTTATCATGTTCCCAAGAATTAACTTCTTGTTCTAAAAACATCCAGAATTCTTTAGAATTACGCTCTTTGTAATATGGATTACTGGTCGAGATATGCTTGAGTTCCAGATCTTTTGGAAGCTCTGTAATATCCATCTCTTGTCTATTTTGTTTAGCCTTGCGCTTAACCTTGTGGATGAACCAGTTCTTCGTAATTACACTAAAGTATGAAAAAGCTTTTGATCCCTTGCTGGCATCGTACTTATCTAGAATTGTTACCAGCCATATTTTACACTCGTCGCGTAACGAATCAATATTTGGCAGTGTAGTAAATTTGTAGGTAAACACAATCTTGTCCACCATCTCGTCAAACACTGGGCCAATATATATTCTGTATAATTCTGTTCGCTCTCTAATATCTGTTGTCGCGACGTACCTTAGAATTGCGTCTTCGTGTACTTGCGTAAAATATTGCCTAGAGGCGGAACCGGACCTGCTTCGCCTGATTCGGCGCTTTTTCTTCGGCTTGCTCTCTTTCGTCTGTGATTTCTCGTTCACTTTGCTGTCCTTCTTGCTCATTCAAGTCTTCCCCCTCTTCGTCTTCCTCAGCCAAGTATAAGATATCGTCGAACATTTCTATCTGCTCGACAATATTTTGGCTGTGTTTAAGCAAATTATGTAACACTTGGTCTCCATAGTAGGATTCCAAACCATACACTGACTTGACGTGTTCTGTATAGTCTGTCAGCGAATCAAGTAAATCATTCGTGTTTTCAGAAAAATACATTAGCATTCTTGACAATCTTATCGAATGCCAAATAAAAAAGATAGCTACAGCTAGCGAGACGATCAAGCTCATAATTAAAATAAATATTGCTGTATCAATCATCGTAAAACTCTCTCTTTAGTCTTTCTTTTTCTGCCTTTACTTCTTCTTTGGCTTCCTCGATGTGGTTTCTTACAACTTCTCCAACTTCGCTTTTGGGACCAGAGGCCTTACTATTTACATTAATTGGTGTGGAGTAATCTCTTCGCAGAGATCCCTCAGCACCGCATAACTTACACTTTGTTGGCTTTTCCGAGAAAGAATGAAAAATATTTAATGTTTTTCCGCACGAATCACATTTGTATACATAATTAGGCATTTATCACTGTTCTTCTGAATTATTTGGCACTCGGACAACTGGCGGGTTCAAAATTTCTAAACCAGTCTCCGCGTTGACAAACTGAAAACCCTTCAGAACTGGAACAATATCGGTCTGCTCCATGAGGGATTTTTGCAGCGCCATCATCAAAGCCCCAAGTGCTTGATCTGACAACTGATATGCTTGTACTTCGCTCATTTTATACTACCTCCTTAATAATTGCTCTACCGAGCAGGTTTTCCCAATCTCTTTCAGGACGGACATTTAAGTTTGTTTCCCAAGCTCCGCTTAATACGTTTGCTTCAATACCCAATTGTCTTGCGTATGTCATCATAGCTTGTATATCTTTCGGGAAACAACTGCCTCCAAATCCATATCTTCCATCTGGTCCCGGCACTTGTAAGTGAGAGTGTCCGATTCTCCCATCTCTTACGAATCCATCGACTGCTGTTTGCCAGTCAACCCCACTACTATCAGCAATTAAACGCATCTCATTCATAAAAGACACCTTTGTTGCAAAGTAACAGTTATTCATGTATTTAATAAACTCAGCCGTTTCAAAGTTAGTTTCAATTGTTGGTGTAGAAGAGCCAAACCTAATACGGAAAAGATCTGCCACTTTTCCAGTGTGCTCTGGTTCTCCACCCAGAATAAACCTAGCCTGATTGATAAAATCAAATTTAGCAGACCTTTCTGTTAAGAACTCTGGATTGAATACAAATGTTAAATTTGTATACTTCTCGGCAAATGTTCTAGTTGTTCCGGGTACGACTGTTGAACGAATCAACACGACACAACCCTCTTTTGTACCCTTTGCACTAATTTCTTCAACCACCTCGTCTAAGATTGATAAATTAATCGAACCATTAACATTTGATGGGGTTGGCACAGACAAGAAGATGTAATCAGAGTGCTCAAGAACATCATCTAACGAGTGAGTGCATCGAGCCGGGTCTTTATCATACACCCTGAGCACGGCACCATCAAACCCTGTCTGTGGTGAGAAGCCATAAGCTACTGATGATCCAACGAAGCCGAAGCCAATAATTCCAATGTTAATCATGCTGCTCTCTCTCGTTCAGCCTTTAGAAGCTCAAAGCATCTAGAGATGCCAGATTTAATTTGAACCTTAGGCTCCCAACCAAGATCTTTTAGAGGCTGCATATTAGCCTTTGTTACTAAAACATCACCAGCACGATCTTCAACGTAATCAAACTTGACTTCTGGGAAGTGGGTGTTAACGATATCTTTCATTTCATTTAATGAAATATTATCTCCTGTCCCGACATCAAAGTGTTTTCCTCCAAAAGATCCCTCATATTCCATTGCAAAAATATTAGCTGATACAACATCCGTTTTATGAGCCATATCACGTCGCTGCTCACCATCTCCTGTGATGAAGGGATTTTTGCCCTCGCGAATAAACCGCATCCAATTTGCAACCGCCGTGGCATATGGGCTATCTGCTTTTTGATCAGGGCTATAGACGTTAAAGTACCGAAGAGAAACTGTGTCAATACCATACAGATCCGAGTACAATTTTGTTTCTAACTCTGATGTGAGCTTTTGCAATGCGTATGGACTAGCGGGGCCGTCTCCATTGCCGACGACAGATGATGATCCAGAATAAATTACTCGCTTGACATTCTTTCTTTTTGCAAAGTCTAAAACGATGCTAGTTGATAGAACATTGTTCATCATCGTGTGAACCGGTTGTTCGACGCTGTACACCACACGAGGGATACAAGCTAAGTGAAAGATGTAATCAAAGTCATACTTTTCTAGACTTTCAAGACCCTCAAGAATATCAAATTGTGGCCCATCCTTTAAATCAATGCCGACCACATCGTGTCCTAGACCGACCAATCGACCATATAGGTCTTGGCCAATATACCCTTTTTGCCCTGTTACTAAACATAAAGCCATTTATTTTTCTCCTTTTAGCATGTCGTCATAGTTTTGAACTTGACTAATATTGTTTGTTCTATTTGAATCGTGAATCCTGTATTTGTATAAAGGCATTGGTAAATTGTATACCTTGTACTTTTCTTTGAATCTACGGATCATTTCATGTCCCTCTCTCATCTTGTATTCTTCGTCATAAAATCCGACATCACACAAGGATTCATAGGTAAACATGATACCACAGGCAACAAATTCTTTTTCTGCGCTGTGGCGGCTGATCAACTGCCCGGTGTTGTCAACCTTAAAATAATCACACGCTACCGCTTGACAATTCATACCAGAACCCATAATTCTTGGGCCTGAGTTCATGTCAAGAAAATTCGATAGCGTGTAAAGAAAATGCTTAGAGACGTAATCGTCCGAATCTACGCGAACAAAATACTGTCCCAAGCTGTTATGTAAAATTTTATTTAGAGATACTGGGAGTCCCAGATTCTCTTCGTTATTAATTAAGCGAATGTTTAAGTAGTCTGCGAATGTGTTGCAGATATCTTCAAGATTTTCTTCGGGATCATCATTAACTAAAATGACCTCGAACTTATCCTTCCCGATTGTTTGGTTTACCAGACTCCTTAGACATCGATGCAACCATCTCTTTTGTTTGTAGCAACTAATTCCTACCGTGATTTTGTGCATAGTTCTAATATTCCCCTAAGAGCCTTTGTTTGACTCTCTATCGTTGCCCCCGCAACGTGAGGCGTAATCACTATGTTGTCTCTTTTTAAATTAAACAAAGAGGATTTTGATAATGTGTTGATATCTTGCTCGTTGCAGAGAACATCGCAAGAGTAAAAGATCTTATCATTGACAACAAGGTCGTAGATGTAGTCCTCATTAACGACCTCACCCCTAGATGTATTGACAACAATTAAGCCATCTTTAAATCCATCTAAGACACCTTTATCTATAAACCCTCTAGTTTCCTCTGTAAGGTAACAACTTATACATAGTATATCAACATTTTGCATGTTTGTCAAGGAAAAAGTTCTATTATATTGATAACTGCTCACATAAGGGTCGTAATATACTATCTTCATACCAAAAGCAGTAGCATACTTTGCAATTTTACGACCGATTCGACCAAGGCCTACAATACCAATTGTTTTCCCAGCTAACTCATTTGAACGCAAGAATTTTTCATTATGGTCATCTCTCCAGTGTTGTACACGCTCCACGGCAGGAATAAACTTTCTAAAAGCATTCATAATATGAAGCCATGTAAATTCTGCTGACGCATGAATGTTTTCTAGAACGCCTCTATTGTCTAGCAAACATTTTACACTTACACCTCGTCCCCTAAGGTATGCAGTATCTAAGTGATTTACACCAGTCGATGGCGTGCCCACTATCTTAAGATTTGGGTACTTTGCAAAATACTGTTCTCCTAAAAATACATCTGTGCCCGGATTCACAATTATGCACTCCGGGTCTTCTCTATCTACTACGATGCCGTAGTCATCTAATAACACATCAAGATCTTGCACCTGTAAAAAATTAACAGGACATTCAATTCTTGTTCGCATGACGCTCCTCAAGTAAAATCTCAGCTAATCTAAAATCCATAAGAGTGTCAATATTTACTGAGCATTCCTCTGGCATCAGAAAAGGGCGACAATCTTTGCCGTGCCTTGAGAACCAATCCACGATACATTCTCTTGTCATCGCGAAGATAGCGCCGTTCCTAATGTAACAGGGTTCCAAGTCCTGTCTCCGAGAGCCCTCACCCTCTGGGAACTCTGTTGTAAAGTCTTTTATTTGATCTTCTACGATGCGTTTCATTCTTACAGGATGCTTGTCTTGAACAGAGGTCAAAGACGTTACACTGTCCGCACCGGTCTCAATTAGTTTATTAACTGCTTCAACAATGTGCTCAGAAGTCCTCAGAGGGGCCACGCAAGGAAGCTCGACAACATAATCATATGTTACCCCGTAATGCTCCTCGGACGCCAATACGGCATGCTTGAGAGCGTCTCTAGACCATACATGATCTTGAGCTAATTCGTCTGGTCTCATAAAAGGTACTGAGGCGCCATGTGACTCTGCGATGCTAGCAATTTCTGCACAATCTGTACTGACCACAACATGATCAAAAACGTTGCTCGCTAGAGCAGCTTCAATAGTCCAAGCGATCAATGGCTTGCCATGAATCATTTTGATATTCTTTCTTGGCACCCCTTTCGAGCCGCCTCTAGCTAAAATTACTGCTATCTTATTCATTATAAATCCCTTACTAAATTGTTGATATCATCACTTAAAGTTTTCATTAAAGAAGTGTATAGTTGTTTTCTTGTGGCTGGGTCTGTGGGGATATCGGACACGCGATATGAGTTCAGTATTTTTGTTAACACGTTGTCTGTTTCTATTCTCTTGCCAAATGCATCAAGACACTCTATTGTATCTAATAAGATTAGTGTCTCTAATAGGCCGTTGTGCTTTTCTACAATTGCTTTATTGTGACTAGGCGGCTTGTTTTTCTGTAGCATGTGGCCCCCACCATGATACATTGTAAGTCCAGTAATGTAGATATGTTTAGCGTCCGAAGCTATCGACTCCATAACTGCGTTGAATCCAAGTTGTGGCCATATACTATACTTTGATTTAGAGTTTATACTAGCCAACTTATTGTTTATCCAGCCATTTTCCGTGGCATAATCTTTTAGAATAAAAGCGTATTGTTCAGAAGAGTAAGAGGAAGCACATATGTCGTGATACATTTTTGAATTTATACCAACACCTAGTTCGCAGACTGGATGCCTCGTGAAATTGATATTTGTTCTTGATAAAAAATCATAGTCGGTTTTGCTGTTTATTACAGAACTGTACATGACATTTGTTTTGTTACCTATATGTTCAGCAAATTGATTTTGCTCTTTTCTAGGTAACCACTTAAGCCGGATAACAACATCACAGTCATCAATTTTGCGACCATTATTTTCTAACAAAATATGTTTGGAAGGGCCAACAATTGCTACGCTCTTACCAGCTAAAAAGTTATTATACTCAGGCTCTGGTTTTACAGATTGTAAAAACTTTGATAGCCTTTCTTCATTCACGAAACGACCCTGTTAATGTTATCAAACTGTTGTCCAAATTGTTTCATAAGCCTTAGTTCGCTCACATCCATGGAGCCAATGTGATCATTGCCATCCATACCCTTGTTGAGTGTAAAGTGCTTCTCTACTACTTTTGCTCCATGGGCGATGTTGTATAGAGCATACGCTGGGCCGTATGAGTGATCACTAAAGCCGACAACCTTGTCATCATACGCAAACTTTTCAAAGTCTAGAAAGCTTGTTGGGTATCTTGAAATACAATTGAAGTATTTCACATTATCGTAATCAAATGGCAGGAAGTCGTGCTCCCACATTCCAAGTGAAACATACACAGGCTTTCCGATATCAATAATCTTCTCACATAATTCAGGTTCTTTGACAACGGTTCTGCTTGCAATCTTGTAAAGACTTACGTCTAATCTTTCACACCATTCAATTTTTTCCTTGTCAAAAACAGAAGCAAAAAACTCAATGCCATGTGCATCACATATATCTCTGATTTCTCTGACTTGGTTAAATGTAAATTCGTTACGCTTACGAGATTCATCTCCAAAAACTCTTACTGAATCGTAAAGCTGAAACTTTGCGTAGTCTGCTCCACCAATTGCTGACTGTCTAATCAGCTCTTCAATTTTTCGGAAGTCACCATTGTGATTAATTCCGATCTCTGAAATGATTTTCACTTAATTATCTCCAAATTTTGCACTTCTGGTAGTTGTGCATTAGTAATCATCTTAAAATTAACATCTGGGTTGAGCTTCACCACATCAATAAAGTGCTCAACCATATTTGTTCTGTCCATTTTAGCCTTTTGTTGCTTTAGCGGGGCCTGCCATGGACGGCGAAACAGGTAATCATTTTGATAGAAATCAAGGCCAATTACCCACAAATTCTTAGGTTTTAGCATGTGAGCAGCATAAATAATTGCCAAAACTCCTGTATTTGGGTGCTTTTTGGCGTAATTACCTACACCCTGAAAGAAATCATTATAGCCCAGCAGTTCTTCTGGTAGAAGATGACACTTCAAACCGTAGCTTTCATAGATTCTTCTCATTCTTGAAATCATAGCATCATATTCACACTTGGTAAATTGAATGTTGGTGATGTCCAACTCTTTATAGTGCTCTGGTAGCAGGGGCGCTGTATCAAGTCTATTGACAAAGTGGGCGATATTCTTGTCCTTCAGTGCCGGTGCTACTATAAAATACTCAGAATCTTCATTGTTTACATTCCTGTCAAAGTTGTTGACCATGTAACAATGATCAAATCTGTCTGACACTTGGTCAATTCTAGCAACACTTGCGCCCTTGAGGACAACCCCAAAGTCATTTAAGTCTTTTGGAAAGTACATCAATCCCTCGTGATCATAAAACTGCGAACAATCTTTCGACTTCCAGAATCGAAGTGCTCATGACAAGCGAATTTTGCAAGATGTTCGTTACTGACATTGTTGTACAGGCCACGGTGGAAACCATCTGTTTGGATCGTCTTAACTGGATCGTATCCTGCCATCTTGAACAATTGTGGCTGAGGCACTGGGGTAGCAATAACCCATTTGCTGTTGAATCCGATCTTGAAATACTCACGAAGAATCTTTTCGAAGTCATTGTCACTGTCGTATGTGTTCGGGTGGACTTCAAGAAGGATATTGGTGTGTCCTTCGTTCTTAGTAAAATAATCAAGACCGCCTTCAAAAATCTTGACCTCGTGCCCCTCGACATCCATCTTAATAAAATTAGGGTATCGACGATCTTGTAGGAAAGCGTTTAGCGAGAAGCAAGGAACCTCTTTCTTTGTTGTGCTGTACTTGTTCTTCTTTACGCTACTTAAATTTGGCTTTGATGCTTCCCAGAATACCTCAACACCATCGTGTCCCGAGATGGCACACTGTGTGACCTCACAACGGTCGCTGTAGCCATTGTCTTGAACATTCTTAGTCAGGATATCAATGCTTTGGGAGTCGGGCTCTACGGCGTACACAAAGCCTTCTGAGCCTACGTTCCGTAACATAGGCAATGTGGTATAACCAATGTTGCCCCCAAGGTCGAGGCAAGTCATGCCGTCTTTAACGGTATCGTTTAGTAGAGACATGAAAGCCTTCTCTCTGCCGCCTTCGTAGTATAGGACGCTAGAGATGCCTCCGTCGCTAATGTTCAGGTTCATATTGAACCCGTCAACCTGTTTTTGTACTAGCATTTAATGTCTCCTTTAAAAATTGCTCGTATCTTTCCGACACGTCAACCATATCAATATTAGTATTATAACCGTTTGAAATAACTTTGTCAAATGAAATTTCAGGTAAATTTGTTGTGCTTGCTGGACTATAGTCCCATGGCTTTTCGTGAATAACGATTGCATCAGGGCCTGCTACCTCTTTGGTGCCAGCGATGGATGAGCAAATAATTTGACATCCTGCGGCACGGGCGTCAACAACCACGTTTGGACAAGAGTCGAATCGTGCTAAGTGAATCATATACTTAGATCTTTTGTATAGCGAGTATAGGCTGTTTGTATTAATGTCGCCAACAAAAAAGATTCTGTCGTGTATAATTGCTTCGCTAGCGTCCACATGGCCAGCAATAACCAAACAGTCTTTGGGGCCAGAGTGCTCAAGAAAATATTTAATGTTTTCTCGTAGCCTTTTCCACCTTCTCCAAGAAGCAGCGCAGCACCAGACTGTTTCAAAAGCATCTAACTTGGGATGTCCTAAAGGCCTAATATCTTTCATATACTCTAGATCTGCACCATTATTAATAACAGAATAGTTTTTATGCTCTCCAAAATACTTGAAGCACATATCTCTGTTAAACTCTGA
>Ga0181421_1000111_pt1 | contig 20990 bp, 18 predicted proteins | sample 44SPOviralmetaG_FD_130146 | JGI IMG/M metagenome (GOLD analysis project Ga0181421, IMG submission 130146) | Marine viral communities from the oligotrophic San Pedro Time Series (SPOT) site, San Pedro Channel, CA, USA - 44 SPOT_SRF_2013-06-19 | ecosystem: Environmental > Aquatic > Marine > Strait...
GTAATGCTTACAATATCGTGTTCGCTGGTTTTAATAAGCTGTTTCATGGAGAAACAGCTTGACTTTGTTGTCAAAACATGGTACTATGATTCGTAACAATGAGAAAAGAGGTTAAATTATGGCTTATATAGATGCAAAAGATGTCAATCACATTCGTGTCGCTCTGAAGAAAGAGTTCCCCCAATATAAATTTTCTGTAACTCGTGACCACCACTTAGGTGTCATGATTGCTTTCATGAAAGGCCCAAGGTTCGCAGAGTTTGAAACTAGAGATAGGTTCACTCACGAAATGATGCCTGACAATCTTGATGGACATCATCAATTGAATCACTTCCACACTCACTTCTATGGTGAAGACAATGCAAAAATCATAGACAAGGTTTCTGAGATTGCTCACACTGCGCCTGGACTTGCTGGTGGAAAGACTTACTACAACAACAATGATATTCAAAGTGACTACTTTGATGTTGCTTACTATGTAAGTATTCATGTTGGAAAGTGGAACAAAGATTATGAAGTGAAGGAGGCTGCGTAATGGATAAAGTAGATACAATTGTGGATGTTCTTTGTGACTTCCTTGCTTATGTGGATTCGTTTTACAATCCAAAGAAAGGTATCTATCCTATCAAGGGTTTGACCAATGATATGATTTTTACTGCAACTCTAAAGTATGTTTCTTCGCAAACAAAAGATTATACTTGGGGTGGTGGTGATTCGCTAGACCGTGAACGAGTGCGAGATATTATCCTCACTGACAATGGATTAACCCTTTGATTATAAAGGGTTTCCCAATACCGCTTGACAATGGTTAAAAAGTCTGATATAGTATTAATATAATCAAGAGAGAGGTTTTAAATTATGGGTTATTTCTACCAAGATTGGAAAGAGAAAAAATTGTTTGTTGAAAATTCAGACGGTCAGTTTGTTATGAACTTTGGTGAGGCTGAAAAGTCAATGATACAGAATCTTGAAGATGCAGTTATCAATTTGAATGAAGGTGCTTCTGATGAGAAAAGGTCTGCAATCAATTACATTGAGTATCTTGCAGATTGTTTGAAAAAGGGTAAACTTGAAGTGAAGTGGAATATATCATGACTATCAATAATTATTCTCCAGCAGTTGTTGAATACATTGCAAAGGGTGGAGTTATAAAAGTTTGCAAGCCGCAAGGTTATATCAAGGCACTAACCTACAACTACGGTAAAACTGCCTCGTCTAAATCTTTTTCAAAGTGGACACAGGCAAAATCAACAACTCTTAAAAATGCTGGATATGCGAAAGGACGTATGTAATGACTATGAAAAATATGATGGGTGAACTAATCGGATATTTTATTTTGATTGTGTTCGCATTTGGATGGATGGACACATTGTGGTTGTTCGGTGTAGAAGATTCTAAACACTATACATGGTGGTATCTAATTCAACAATTAGGAACACAGTTCGGTGGATAGAGTTTGGGAAACAAATCCTAATATGTTGATACCATATTATTTGATGTTTTCATATCTTTATTATGAAAAGAATATTAATTTAATTGAAGATACAGAGTTTGACCAACTGTGTAAAACTCTTTTAGAAAAGTTAGATGGACTTACACATATGCATAAACATTTAGTTAAAAAAGAATCCTTGACAGCTGGAACTGGTTATGATATAGTGTATACTAATATGATAAAAGGTAGTGCAATGCTACTATTAGAAAAATGGAATAAATAAGAATTAGGTAAGTCAACCCCCATGTGGAGCCTAGTCGCTGAGTAAGCCTCGGACAAAAGTTGATGCAACAAAGGAGAACAATCTTCGGATTGGGAAAAGAGGGAACTTCGGTTCTCTCTTTTTTTATTTACGCACTAAATAAGTTCATGGAAAACTTTCAAGGTCAAGATGGATTTGTATGGTTCACTGGTGTTGTTGAGGACAGAAATGACCCAACAAAACTAGGTCGTGTTCGTGTTCGTTGCGTAGGATATCATACAGACAATAAAACAAAAATACCCACTGAGGATTTACCTTGGGCATGGGTTATGCAAAATGTTCATACTCCAGCTATGTCTGGTTGGGGAGATACGCCTGGGTTCATGGTTGAAGGAACTTGGGTTGTTGGTTTCTTTCGTGATGCAGAATCATTACAAGAACCTATTGTTATCGGAACATTGCCTGGTGTTCCAAACCAAGCAGGAAACCCAAACTACGGATTTCATGACCCAAGACGTAGAGATGAAGACCCAGACAAAGAAGGATACAACATTTCAAAGTATCCGCCAACTCCTCTTTCTTCAAGTGACCACGGAATAAACGAGCCTGATACAAATAGACTTGCAAGAAACGAAACTGGTTTTGACCATAAGATGTTGACTACGAAAGCAACTGACCAAGCAAACTATATTAATATTCCAGTTGCAGGCGGAGTTCCTTTTGCAGAACCAGCGTCTGCGTATCAAGCGGAATATCCTTTCAACCATGTGATGGAATCAGAGAGTGGTCATATTAAAGAATATGATGACACAGAAAAGAATGAAAGAATTCATGAGTATCATAGAGCTGGAACTTTCTATGAGATTGATGGTGGTGGAAATAGAACTGTAAAGATTGTAGGTGATGGATATCATGTTGTTGCTGGTTCAGACCATTTGTTTGTTGGTGGTAACTGTAATATCACGGTAGAGTCTAATTGTAATATGTACGTCAAGAAAGATTGGAACATCCAAGTTGATGGAGATATGAATCTTTTAGTACAAGGTAATAAGACTGAACAAGTTATGTGTGGTGGAACTACTGAAGGTTTCTCAAAAGAGATTGTCAAGAATGGTTTCAAAACAACTTCGGTTGACCATACAGTTACAAATATCTTTGGTGAGAAATTTAATGAACATATTAAATCAGATATCACAAAAGACTACACCACAAATGTTATAGAAAGAATTGGTGGAACATACGACTTTGATGTTACTAAAGAAGTAACAATGGACAGTGCATCCACAATTAAAATTAATCAACCAAGTGCAACACAACTTGCAGCCCGTAAAGGTGACACTGCTGATACTGGTGATGACCCACCAGGCATCACTGGAGTTGATGGTTCTAACGTCATTGAAACTGGTTCACCTACTGTTCTTATTGGTGACAATGGTATTGCAGATGAAGTTGTAGAAACAGAATTACTTGAGGTTGACTTAGACCCAGTAGAAACAGTTAGAAGTGCGTATGGTTTGGATAATCTAAACATGGATGCAACACAAGCTCGTGCAATCTCTGATGGTCGTGCAGTAGAAATTGCAAATGGTATTGACCCAGACACGAATGAAGGTATTGAATATGGTGATGGTGGTGGAGGTGGAACTTCGCCTGTAACTGGAGAAGCAGGGCCGATACAAACAGAGTCATCTCTCAATCAAGAAAACTATACTGGTGGTTCAGAATTTGACCCATACACAAAAGAGTTTGGTCATAACTTAGAAGACAGACTTAGATTCTTAGGACATACAGACCCAAGAATAAGTCCACAACTAGGAAGAATACTTGAAGAACTTGCAGAGTCATATGGTTCTACTTTAACAATTACAAGTGCGTATCGTTCACCAACATATAATAAAAAAGTTGGTGGTGCAAAGAAGAGTGTACATCAAGAAGGACTTGCGTGTGATGTGGTGATGAGTAATACTACAAAAGAACAAAGACTTGACTTTATCAAAAAGGCAGGAGCTGTTGGTATCAAAGGTCTAGGATTATACTTTAGTTCTAGTAGTGGTGCAAACTTTATACATTGTGACTTAGGTAGAACCAGACAGTGGGGGCCTTCTGGTTCTAGGAAATCTCAATATGGTTGGGCAAAACCAACTCTTAAAGCTGCTGGTTGGTTCGTATAAATAAAGATAGAGGTTATCATGGAAATCATATGGACATTATTATTGACTGCGTGTTTTTCTGATACAAATTGTTTATATCAGAATGTACAGTTTTTTGAAAACAAAGAAGAATGTGTTGTTCTGAAAACAGAACTAGAAGTTATGAGAGATGGACATTGGGAAGAAATAGATTATCAGTGTAAACCTTTAGGGAGTCAAGAAGCATAATGGCAGTACAACCAGCATATAGAGATGCAGAGAGAACAAATAATTCTTCTCGTTCAGTGCAAATCTACAAAGATATTAATCTCAACTTTGGTAGACATCCAGTTACTAAACAGATTAATACTTTGACTGATGCAGCCGCTGTAAAAAGAAGTGTGCGTAACTTGGTGCAAATAGGTGAATATGAAAAACCCTTTCACCCAGAGATTGCATCTGGTGTTCGTGATATGTTGTTTGAGAATATGACTCCATTTACTGCACAAGCATTACAAAGACACATAACGGATGTAATAACAAACTTTGAACCCAGAGCACTTCTTACTTCAGTTGAAGTTATTCCAAGGTTTGATAATAATCAATATGAAGTTATAGTAGAATTTTATATTCAAAACGCACCTACAGAACTTATTGATTTATCATTTACACTAGAGAGATTACGATAATGGCAACTACAGAAAAAAGATTAGACGTTACTGATTTAGACTTTGATGATATCAAATCTAATTTAAAAACCTTTATGAGAAATCAATCAGACTTTACTGATTATGACTTTGAAGGTTCTGGTATGAGTGCTTTGTTGGATGTTCTTTCATACAATACACATTACCTTGCAATGAATATGAACATGGTTGCAAACGAAGCTTTCCTTGACACTGCGTCTGTTCGTTCTTCTGTGGTTTCCCATGCAAAGACATTAGGTTATATTCCTAACTCTGTAAGAGCTCCTATCGCAAATGTAAATGTAACTTTAAATAATATTGGTTCACTGACTTCTGCAACTATTCCAGTAGGAACAGTTTTTACTACAGTTATTGATGATATTAATTATCAGTTCGTAACAGTTTCGGAACATACTGCACAAACAGTAAATGGTGTATTAACATTTTCTAACATTCCTATTCATGAAGGAACATATGTAACTAATCGTTATACAGTAGACACAAAGAATGTTGACCAAAAGTTTTATGTTAATGATGAGAATGGTGATACATCAACTTTACTTGTTGATGTTTTTGATAATGCGTCTTCTTCAATTTCAACAACTTTCACACAGGCATTAGATAATACACAAGTTAAATCTAACTCTAATGTATATTACTTACAAGAAAGTATAGACGGTAAGTTTGAAGTTTATTTTGGTGATGGTATCACTGGTAAAGCATTATCTGATGGGAATATTGTTCGTATGAGATATGTTGTTACAAACAAAACAAAAGCAAACGGTGCAAGTTCTTTTACGACATCTGCGACCATATCCACTATTACTAATATCACAACTGCAACTGTTTCAAATGCATCTGGTGGTGCAGAAAAAGAAAGTATTCAATCAATTAAATTCAACGCACCTCTTGACTACGCAGCTCAAGGTCGTGCAGTCACAGTCAACGACTTCAAAGCAATTGTTCCTAAAGTATATGCCAACTCCAAGTCTGTTCAAGTTTATGGTGGTGAGGATAATGATATTCCAGTTTATGGTCGAGTTTATATTTCTATTGTACCAACATCTGGTTCTATCACTGCATCTGCAAAAAATCAAATTGTAAAAGATTTAAAAGAAACTTATAGTATTGCATCTGTCACTCCAACAATTGTTGACCCAGAATATACAAAGTTAAGATTGGGAATAGTCTTTACTTATAACTCTAAGAATACAATTAAAGCAAAAGAAACTTTAGAATCAAATGTTCTAACAACAGTTACAAACTTTAATACAAATAACTTAACTAATTTTGATAGTGCATTTAGACACTCTGCATTTACAAGATTAATTGATGAAACTGATGATGCAATCACATCTAATATTACAACAGTCAAGTTGAGTAAAGATTTTACTCCAACCATAAACACTGGAACAAAATATACTATTCCATTTAGTAATGCATTATATAATCCACATTCTGGCCATGACATGGAAGCTGGTGGTATTCTTTCATCTTCTGGTTTCAAAGTTGCTGGTAATACAAATGAAATGTTTTTAAATGATGATGGCAAGGGCAATGTAAGAATGTATTATGTTGCAGATGGTACAACAAACACTTATGAAGATAATACTGCTGGAACTATTGACTATGCAAATGGTCAAATCGTTTTAACTTCTCTCAACATTACTGAAGTTTCTAATGTAGATGGTGCATCTTCAAATAATATTAGATTAATAGTAACTCCAGAGTCAAATGATGTCATTGCAGTGAGAAATCAAGTTTTAGAAATAGATTTAACAAATACAACAATTAACGCAAACGTAGATACAATCGCAACTGGTAGTGCAAGTGCTGGTGTGGGTGTTGCAACCACAAGTTCATATAGTGGTTCATCATCTTCAGCATCAAGTTCTTCAACTAGTTCAACAAGTTCAAGTTCGTCAAGTAGCTCTAGTGGATACTAGTTATGGCCAATAATGATAATGTTTTAAAAAAAAAAGTATCAAATCATATACAACATCAACTGCCTGAATTTATTCAAGCAGACCATCCAGTTTTTTCTCAGTTTGTAAAATTCTATTATCAATTTCTAGAAAGTGCAGAGATTACTTTTAGTGAAGTTAATAATTATGTTAGAGAAGAAACTACATCTGTAAATTTTATTTTAGATGAGAATGGTGACCAGATTGTTTTAGAAGATTCTGATGTTAAGTTTGAAGTTGGAGAAACAATTACTGGTCAAACCTCTGGTGCGACTGCAAAGGTCTTAGTTGATGATGTTGATAATAATAAAAGATTATTCGTAACATCCCAAACTCGTTTCATAATTGGCGAGATTGTATCTGGTTCATCTTCTAATTCCTCTGGTACTTTACAAACATATAGACCAAATCCAGTTTCTAGTATTCAACAACTTCTTAATTATTCAAATGTTGATGCAACCTTATATACATTCTTAGATAAATTTAGAGATTCTTTTCTTGAAGGTATTGTAGATAATGTTGACGCTGGAGTTGATAAAAGAAAACTTATAAAAAATATTCGTGACCTTTATCTTTCAAAGGGTACAAAGAAAGGTCATGAGTTATTCTTTAGACTTCTTTTAAATCAAGAACCAAGGATATCTTATCCTACTGATAATATGATTCGTGTGTCTGATGGTAAATGGACTACACGGAATATTATGAGAGTTAATTTAGTTAACGGTGTTCCATCTGAACTTATTGGTCAAACTGTATCTGGAGATACATCTGGTGCAACTGCGATTGTTGTATCATCTATTACATTCAGAGAAGCTCAAACGGACATTATTGAATTTGAATTGGATGCTGAAACAGTCAGTGGAACTTTTGTTCAAGGAGAAACAGTAAGAGGTATTTCTACTGTTACAGACCAAGACGTTACCTTTACACCATACAGTATTGTCACTGGAAGTTCAATAACTAGTAATGGTGCGTACTACACCGCTGACCAGACTGTCAACTTATCTGCAACTGGTAGTCAAAGTGCGACTGCAAAAGTTCAGACTGTTACAGTTGGTCAAGTTGATGAGATAATTGTTGATGATGCTGGTACTGGATATCAAGTGGGTGATAATATAGTTCTAGATAATTCTGGAACTGATGGTTCTGGTGCAGTTGCACAAGTATCAGTTGTTGGTGGTGCAATCGCCCCAGAAGCAGGAGATGTTGCAGCTTACGGAATGAGTGCGACTGACCATATCACATTAGAAGAAACGAGTCAATCATTTTATAATGACACATATGAAGGAACAAAGATTGTTCTGGAAACAGGCACATTTGCAAACCTCAGTGTCGCATCACAATCAAATGAGATTACGGATGTACGAATAGTTGCAAGAGGAAATGGTTATGCAAAACTTCCGACTGTTTCAAGTATTACATCTGTAAGTGGGTCAAGTGCAAAACTGATAACTGCGTCTAACTCTGGTGTTGGTGGTGTTGGTTCTTTTGAATTTACCAACCAAGGATTTAATTATAACTCTGCACCCTCTCTAATCCCATTTCGTCACGCAGTATTAAAAGATATTACTGGAACATTTGTTTCTGGTTCTGCACTAACTTCACATAGTGGAACGGTTACTGCATTTGATAGTGCAAGACAATTGATATCAATGAATACAACTGCAAATTTAGCCGTGGGTAATACTGTGACAACTGGTGGTGCATCTGGTGTTATCGCAAATATTGGTATTGCATCTGGTACTGCAACTGTAGGAACTATAGGTTCAACAGCTGGTGAATTCTTTGGTGCAGATGGTAAAATTTCAGAAGATGTTATGAGAGTTCAAGATAGTTTCTACTATCAAGATTATTCATATGTTGTTCGTGTTGGTCAATCTATTAATGAATGGAGAGATGCAATCAAGTCAACCGTCCACCCTGCTGGTTGGAATGTGTTTGGTGAAGTTGAAGTTGTGGGCCGTGCGACTGCAAAGATATCTGCACAGACACTAGAGTCATTTACTCCAGAACTTGCATCTACATTGAGAACACTATTTGTTGCAGTATTTGGTAGACGATTGGGTACAGTTGATGATGGAACTTCTTTACGAGTATCACCAGCATCAGATGTTGAAAGTCATACAGATTTAACAAGTTCAACAAGAGATATAACTCTATCTAGAATAAACAATGTAATTGTGGGTGTTGCAAGAAGTCCAAGAGCACAAGGCCCAACCCTAGACCTTCTTCCTAGATATGCATTTGGTATCGGCCCAAACACTACAGAAGCAATACCAAACTATCCAAGCCTTACAAGGACAACAAATCTAGATGGTATTAATGACCAATCATTTACTATAGACCAATTTAGAAATATTCGTATTGACCAAGTAGATGATGGAACTGGTAGAATACCACTTGCAGCTTTTAATACATCTATTAATGTTCCACCACCAGGCGAGATACAAGTTTCTGGTAGTGGAAGAACAAATGCATTTGATAATACCTTTATCACATTTGATAGTGGTACAGAAACATTTGATGAAACTGGTGTTACTACATTAATGAGTGATACTGGAATTAAATTTGATAGTTCGTCTGTTAAGTTTGATGGTTCTGGTGGTGATGCAGTTCCAAGAGATACAGTCGGACAGTACAATGTGGACTTTAGTGACACAAACATTACGTTTGACAGTGGTATAAATAAGTTTGATGAACAAACATCAGTGAACTTTGGTTCAAATATACCAAGATTTGATGATGCATTTGCGACTTTTGATAAAAATAACTTAAAGTTTGATAGTACATCAATACCAGAAAGGTTCTCATCAAACGCATTTAAGTTTGATTCAAACGCAAAAACTTTTGATATAGGTGCGTAACCTACATAAATAAATGAAAGAAATTAATTTAGGAGATAACTAACATGGCATATCAAGCACTTGGTCTTGGTTCTTCCGCTAATGACGGTACTGGTGATGACCTCAGAACTGGTGGAGACAAGATTAATGACAACTTTGTAGAAGTCTACACCAAACTAGGTAACGGCTCTGCTCTTACATCTGATACAGTAACACTTAACACTGCAACTCAGACGTTAACAAATAAAACTCTGACATCACCAACCATTAGTGGTACTGTCACTGCTGCAACAATCACCACAGTAACTACTGGTGGAATTGTTGGAACTGGTGGTGCTCTAGAAGTTACACCAGATAATAATATACTTGAGATTAGAGGTGATGGTTCGTCAGTTGAAGGACAAATTCAACTTAACTGTCACGCAAACACACACGGACAAACACTTAAAGCGCAACCACATAGTGCCGGTATAACAAATACAATGTTACTTCCAATTGGTGCAAGTTCTACATTGGTGAGTTTGGTATCTGCTGATACTCTTACTAACAAGACTTTAACTTCGCCTGTTCTGACAACACCACAGATTAATGATACGTCTTCTGACCATCAATATGTGTTTGCAGCTTCGGAACTTGCAGCTGATAGAACTGTAACTCTTCCATTACTTACTGGTAATGATGAGTTTGTCTTCAAAGACCATGCAGTTACAATGACTAACAAAACTATGGGTGCAATGTTTGGTACAGTACAAGCACTTTCTGGTGCCGGTGCAGTGGATACTACTTCACTAATTACACAGTTAACAACAACTGGTGCTCAAGCACAAACACTTGCTAATGGTGCAAACGGTCAATTGAAAATTATTACTATGGTTGCAGACGGTGGAGATGGAACTCTAACTCCAGCAACTTTTGCAAATGGTTCAACCATTACATTCAATGATGTTGGTGACAGTGTACTCTTAGTATACAATACAACTGGTGGATGGGCACTTGTATCTAACACTGGATGTACGATTGCTTAATAAAAAATAGGGAGTAGTCAATGGCTATTGATACAATTAAATCTAGTGCAGTACTTGACGGTGCGATTGCTACTGCCGATATTGCAGATGATGCTGTAACACAAGCAAAAGTTGCTGGCGGTGCAATTGGAACTACAGAACTTGCTGGGTCAATTCCAGATTCAAAGATTGCTGCTATGGCTGCATCAAAACTTACTGGTGCAATGCCTGCTCTCAATGGTTCTGCTTTAACTAATGTAACTGGTGCCTCTATGGTAAAACTTGCATCTACGACAGTTGCATCTGGTAGTGCGACTGACTATGCATTTAACTTTACCAATGTATTTTCTAGTACTTATGATGATTACTTTTTTGTATTTAAAATTGTAACGAATGAAACTGGTAATAGTGGAAATGTAATGTATGCTCAATTTGGAAACGGTGGAACATATGTAACTTCAGGCAATGCTTGCAGAGGAGCTTCTGGAAATAGGCAAGTCAATACCAATATGAGTGGCGGTATTGGTGGTCAATTTTATTATAGTACAACAGGCATCCATCAACTTTTGGGTACTGTAACAAGCACTGAAAATGCAATGTTTACTGGACACGGATTGATTATGAACGCAAATGATAGTAACTTACCAACACAGATTTTTATTGGTAATGCATTTATGCAATATTTGTCAACTGAGGGAAATACTTGGTTTGAAGATGGTGCAAGTAGAGAAGATAACGGTGACCAAGCTTCATATACTGATGTTAGGTTTGGAGTTATTATTGGTAATTCAGCTGGCACCAATATTGCAAGTTCAGCTGACCGCCGAAATGTGTATGGAAAAGTTACAATATATGGGATGGTAAAATAATGAATATTAACACTAACGGAATGTCATCTTATGATGTTGCAGAAAGAATTTTAAATCAAACAGATTGGACTCAACTATCTGATAGTGGATTAACTTCTGATTGTGTTACTGCGTGGACAACTTATAGAGCCGCAATCAGAGTTATTCGTAGAAAAGATAACGCAATAAATTCAAATCCAAATGATGAGAAATGGCCAGAACTTCCATCTATGGATTGGACATAAATAAGATTATAGGAAAAAAACAATGGCAGCGATTATCACAGAAAAATTTAGACAGTCTAACGCAGATGCGTTTTTCGCTGACGTAGCATCTAGTAAATACTATATGTTCGTTGGTAAACATTCTTCATGGACTTCAGAAGGTGCAACAACGGATAACAATCCACCCACACCAGTAGATAGTGTTGCAGATGAATCATATTATTGGGATGATATGTTAGCTGCAAAACTTATATCTTCAAAATCTTATGTAATTCCTCGTAGAGACTTTTCAACATCTTCTGCATTTGATATGTATAGACATGATGTTGGTGCAGTATCTACTGGAAACTACGGAACAACAAAAACTACAAGTTCAAGTGGTGCAACAAATGTATTTGACTCCACTTACTATTTCAAGACAGCAGAACACAAAGTATATAAAGTACTTTACAATGGTGACCAACTCCAAACTGGTGCTGGTAATATTTCTGGAAGTGAACCAACTTCTACAAATGCAGCTCCATTCTGGCAAGACAACAACTATTATATCAAGTATATGTACACCATGACAACTTCTGAAGTACAAAACTTCTTGACAACTGACTTCATGCCTGTTAAAGTAAATGCCAATACAGATGCAAACAGAGGTGTGTATGTATTCATGATAACTTCTGGTGGTTCGTCATATCCAAACGGAACATTCTATACAAAAGTAAATGGTGATGGTGATGGTAACGCAAAAGCAAAACTAGTCGTATCTGGGGGTGCAATCGCAGAGTTTGGTAATAACGCACTATCTTCAACTTCGTATATGCAAGCAAACGGAACTGGATATTCTTTTGCAACCTTTAACCTTGCTGGTACAAATATCTACACTGATGCAAACTGTACTACATTGATTTCTGGTTCTACATTAACATCATGGAATGGTGCAACAGCCGGTACAATTAAAGCAATTATTGACCCACCTAGTGGTCACGGTAATGATGATATTGCAGAACTTGGTGGACACTATGTGATGTTACAATCTAAATTAGAACCTTCAGATTCGGATGTTGTTCAAGTGAACGATTTCAGAAGAGTTGGTATTGTTAAAAATCCAAAAGACCCATCAACAAATGCAATCTCTACTCTTGCAACTGCAAGAACTACTAATGCAATTATCATGGCAACTGGTGGTAGTGGTAGTTATCAAGTTGATGAAAAAATTACACAAGCAACAACTGGTGCAAATGGTACTGTAGTAGAGTGGGATGCAACAAACAGAATACTTTACTATGTTCAAGAAAAATATACAAACTATGGATTAGATACATCTGGTAATCTGACTGCATTTTCTGGTGCAAATGCTGTTACTGGTGCAAACTCAAATGCAGTATTTACACCTTCAACTTCAACATCTGGAACTACTAATGGTGTTGTCTTTGCAAGTGGATATGCAAACCCAGAACTATCAAGGGATACTGGTGAAGTAATCTATGTTGAAAACAGAAGAGCAATCTCAAGAGCCTCAGACCAAACAGAGGATATTAAAGTCGTAGTGGAATTCTAAACAATGCAAAAAACCGATTTAAATGTAGCGCCATATTATGATGATTTTGATGCAACAGATAATTTTAATAAAGTACTCTTTCGTCCTGGCTTTGCCGTTCAGGCAAGAGAACTTACGACTCTGCAATCAATTATGCAGAATCAGATTGAAAAACATGGTAGACACTTTTTCAAAGAAGGGTCTATGGTCATCCCTGGCCAGATATCTTACACGAATGAATATTATGCAGTAAAATTACAAGCAACATTTAATTCTGCATCAATCGCTGGATACTTATCTTCATTTGTCGGTGCAGTTGTAACTGGTGGAATATCTGGTATCACTGCAAGAGTTGTGGGATATGATGATGCGACTTCGACTGATGAACCAACTCTTTATGTAAAATATTTAACTAGTGCAACAACAACTGCAAGTGCAACTGGAACAACTGGTGCTTCTATTGCGAATGAAACAACAATCTTTGTAAATGGTGAAAGTCTTGCTGCTGACAAGGTAGTTAGTTCTTTTAATGTCGGTGCAAACTCTGCTACTCTTTTAACAACTGGTGCAACTGAAACTGGTTCATCGGCTGCGATTGAAGAGGGTGTCTTCTTTATTCGTGGACACTTTGTTCGTGTGCCTGCACAAAGAATTGTTTTAGACAAATATACAAATACTCCTTCCTATCGTGTAGGACTTACTATTAAAGAGGAGTTAATTACTCCAGAATCAGATACTACACTTTTAGATAATGCAGCTGGTTCTACAAACGTAAATGCAAAAGGTGCTCACAGATTAAAGATTTCATTAACTCTAGACAAACTACCTTTAGGTTCTTCTGATGATGAAAATTTTGTAGAACTTTTAAGATTAAAAACTGGTGTTATTGAAAGACTTGTAAATAAAACAGAGTATAATATCTTCAATGAAAATCTTGCAAGAAGAACATTTGATGAGTCTGGTAACTACACTGTTCGTTCTTTTGATATTGACATTAAAGAAGCATTAGATGATGGTTCTAATGATGGTGTATATAGTACTTCACAAGTTACAGATGGTGGTCAAACTCCTACAGAATCACTTGCAACTATTCAAGTTGACCCAGGCAAAGCATATGTTCGTGGTTATGAAATTGAAACAGTTGTTCCAACATATCTTGATTTAGAGAAACCTAGAACTACAGAAAACTTCGACTCTGCAATCACAAATATTGAGGTTGGTAACTTTACGAGAGTAACAAAAGTATTTGGAACTCCAGACCTATCTCCATTTATTTCTGGTGACGTTGCAGAACCATACAGAGCAATTGAATTACACGGTATTAAAAATCAGTCAAGGGGTGCAACCCCAAATAGTCAGATTGGTCTTGCAAGAGCTCGTGCGTTTGAACACTCTTCTGGTAATACATCAAATGATACATTATCAAACGCAGCTGATAATGATGCAGAATTTAATCTTTACCTTTTTGATATTCGTATGTTTACGACTATTGTTCTTACTAGTGGTACTGGTAGACCAGGCACCTCTGCACAGATTACTCAAGGTGCAAAGATTACTGGTTCAACATCTGGTGCAACTGGTTTCTTACATAGTGGTTCAACGTCAAGTAATACTTTACAACTGATTACTGTGTCTGGTAATTTTAATGTAGGTGAAAAACTTATTTCGTCTGCACAACCAACATCTGCACAAGCCAGTCAACATCTAGAAGATTCAAGTAATGTTGAACTTACAATCTCAACTATTACATCAAGAAACTTTGATGATGTACATTCAGTATTCATGAACTCACCAAACACTGGTCAAGATTTTACTGGTGACTTAGTATTGAGTTCTACTCTTACTTTAGGTGGTAATGTTTCCATGAACGGCTCTAATAATACCGTTACTGGATTTAATACCACATTCCTAAATGATTTAAAAGTTGGTGACTTCGTAACTGTGCCCGGCGCTGGTTCTGGTGGTGTAGACTTAACTGGTAGAGTTCTTGCAGTTGCAAGTAATACATCACTTACACTTGACAATGGTGATGGTTCTTCTGCATTGAATTCTTCAACTGCTGTTACATCTGTTCAGATAATCAGATTAAGAAATCAACTTCGTGACCAACAGAAAAACTTACTTCTGAGGAAACTAAGAAAACAAAGAATTAAAACATTAAAGACCGAAACTAATGCTGGTGCTGAACAGACAACTGTTACATTTAGACAACAGTTTGTTGTTACAACAACTTCATCTGGTGAGATTAACTTAACCGCTGGGTCTAATGAAACCTTTGCAGCTAAATCAAATACCGATTGTGTAGTCACAATTATTACTGCTGGTTCTGCAATTGGTGGTAGTTCAAATACAGCTGCTGCTGGTGACATTGTTAACTTAGATGCAAGTACAACTCCAGCACAAACTTATGTTGCAAATGCAAATACATTAACGATTACCAACCCAGAGATTTTGGGTAATGGTGCAAAGGTAAAAGTTGTCGCAACAATTACTAGAACAGTTGCTGGTGCAAAAACAAAAACAAATCAAGCTGGACATCTTGTTCTTGTAGATGCAGATAATGACTCTGGTGTAGAATACGGAACTGCATCTCAACATAAAGAAATTTCACTTGGTCGTGCAGACGTTTATAAGTTATATTGTGTAAAAGATTCTGAAGACTCAAGTGCAAACCCAACACTTCCACAGTTTACTGTTACTGGTGTATCTGGTACATTTACAAAAGGTGAAGTTATTAGTGGTGCAACTAGTGGGTGTAATGCAATTATTGTTAACACAACAAATCCAATTACATTTGTTGTAACAAATGGAAAATCATTTACTTCAAATGAGACTATCACTGGTCAGTCATCTACTGCAACTGCAACATTAGGAACATTTACTGATGGTTCAAAAGATATTACAGACAGATTTACACTTGATACTGGACAAAGAGATAACTTTTATGATATATCAAGACTTGTTAGAAAAGGTGGTAAACCAACTCCAGTAGGAAAACTATTAATTGTATGTAATTATTTTGCACACGGTACTGGAGACTTTTTCACAGTTGACTCATACTCTGGTGTTGATTATAAAGAGATACCTACTTATACTGCAACTAGAGTTGACCCAGAAGTTAAAGCTCCATCTGGTGAGTTTGACCTAAGAGATTCAGTTGATTTCAGACCAAGAGTTGGTGATGCAACTATTGATACAACTACAACTATTCAAAGTCAGACTGCACATAAAGTAACATCAAAATCATTTGACTTTAGTTCAAGGTCTTTTGCTGGAACTGGTGCATCTGATATTAAAATACCAAAAGACAATTCGCAATTCCAATATGACTTTGATTTCTTTCTTGGAAGAAGAGACTTATTATTCTTAACAGAAGGTGGTCAGTTCAGAGTTATCAAGGGAACACCAGCTGAAGAACCAGACTTTCCTAAGAAATTAGAAAAGGCTATGTTACTTGCATCAATTAGTCTTCCTGCTTATGTTCTTGATATTGATGATATATCATTTACTAAAGCACAGAATAAAAGATATACAATGGCAGATATTGGTGACCTTGATAGAAGAATTAATCAAATACAATATTATACTGCACTAAATCTTTTAGAAAAAGATGCAGAGTCTTTCCAAGTTCAAGATGAAAATGGACTTGATAGATTTAAATCTGGTTTTGTTGTAGATAATTTTTCTGGTCATGCTGTTGGTGACGTTCAGAATGATGACTACAGAAATTCAATTGATATGGAAGCTAATGAACTACGTCCAAAGTTTTTCATGAAAGGTATTTCTCTTGTTGAAGAAAATACTACCGATACACAAAGAACTGGAGATGGTTATCAAAAAACTGGTGATATGGTTACACTTCCATATACAGAAGTTGTTTCTGTTCAACAACCATATGCATCAAGAGTTGAAAATCTAAACCCAGTTCTTACATTTACATGGACAGGCGTTTGTCAACTAAATCCATCTGGTGATGAATGGTTTGAAGTTAATAGACTTCCTAATCTGATTATTAACAGAGAAGGTAACTTTGACCAGTTAGTTGCACAAGTAGGAAATGCAATGGGTACTATATGGAACTCATGGCAAACACAGTGGTCTGGTACTTCAACGTCTAGAAGACAGCTTAGTAGTAATTTACAGTCTGTAACTCAAGGTAATTTTGTATCAGTTTTCAGAGATACCACTACAAGAGTTACAACAACTAATACTCGTAGACAAAGAAGAAGTGGTTTAAATACTCAAGTTATTGCACAGATTGATTATGAATCACAAGGTGATAGATTACGTTCAACTGCACTTATTCCTTTTATGAGAAGTATTAATGTTACATTTACTGCACAAGGATTAAAACCAATAACTAGGGTGCATCCATTCTTTGATAAAGTTAATGTTCAACCTTTTGTTACTCCAAATGCAAATGGTTTTTCAACTGCATCTTTAGGTGGTAATATAGTTTCTGATGGTAATGGAGAAGTAAGTGGTGTATTTACTATCCCAGACCCAAATGTTGCTGGTAATCCAAAATTTAAAACTGGTCAAAGAGTTTTTAGATTAACTTCTTCAAGTACTAATACAACAAGACCAGAACCAGAGACATTCGCACAAGCAATTTTCTCATCTACTGGTGTGCTTAGAAATATTCAAGAAGAAATTATTGCAACTAGAAATGGTAGAATTGAAACTCAAAGTGTTTCCGACACTAGAACTATTTCAAGTTCAACATCTAGAAACGAATCAAGAAGAGATTTAATTAGACAAGTATTCACTGGAGATGGTAATAGAGCTGAAGGTGGAGATGGTGGTGAAGGTGGAAGTGACCCACTTGCACAAACATTTAAAGCTACTGAGTCTGGTGGAGAAATGATTACAAAGATTGATGTTTTCTTCCAGAGGAAAGATGCGAACATCCCAGTTCTTTGTCAGATTCGTGAAGTAGTTAACGGTTTTCCAACTATCAAACAATTACCGTTTGCTGGTAAATATCTAAGTCCTTATTTAAAAGGTACTGTATCAATGTCATCTGGTGGTACTACTGTCACTGGAACTAATACAGATTTCTTAACTGGTACTCACAACATCAAAGTTGGTGATACTATTACTATCACTGGTGCTGGTAATACTGTTTCTGGTGTAACTACAGATACAAAGAACTATGATGCTACTGCCTTGGTTGCAAAGATTACTGCAATCGCATCTGATACTTCAATGACTGTTGACACTGCGTCTGCAAGAGCTGTATCGACTGCAAAGATTAGTAATGTCAACCTTGACTCTACTGCAACTGCACCAACTACTTTTAGATTTGACTCACCAGTTTATATTAAAGATGAGGTTGAATATTGTATTGTTCTGTTTACACCTTGTGAAAGTTATTTTGCATGGATTTCTAGAATGGGTGACCTAGACGTTGGTGGTACAAGAATGATTTCAAAACAACCACATTTGGGTGTTCTATTTAAATCACAAAACAATACAACTTGGAATTCTTATCAATTAGAAGATATGAAATTTACAGTATATCGTGCTAGTTTTGTGCCTGGTGCAAGTGGTAAACTTACATTAAACAATACTGCTGTTCCAAATCAGACCTTACCAACTGACCCAATCAGAACTATTGAAGGTTCAAGTTTTGTACAAGTCAATCATCCTAATCACCATATGTACTCATCATCTAATAATGTAACAATTAATGGTGTATCATCTGGTATTACAACAACTCTTGCTTCTGCGATTACTTCAACATCACAGACAAGTATTGTTATTAACGCAAACGCAGACTTTGTTGCAAGTAATGATGGTTCAAATATTTACATCAAAATTGGTGATGAAAAAATTAGAGGAACAATTTCTTCAAATACTATTACTGCATCAACTAGAGGATATGATAGTTCAACAGCTACAACTCACCTCAGTGGTGCAACGGTTGAACTTTATCAACTAAATGGTATTCCTCTTGACCAAATTAATAAAACACACACTGCACTTGCAAACATTAGAATTGATAGTTATACTGTTGCAACAACAACTTCTCCAAGTTCTGCAACTGGTACTCAAAACCAAGGTGGAACTGCTGTAGTTGCAACTGAAAATGCAATGATAGATGGACTACAAACATTACTTCCAACAGTAACTTTCCCAGATACAGAAGTTAGTGCAGCTGTAAGAACAACCAGTGCAACTTCACCATCTGGTTCTGAAACTTCATTTAATCTAAAGGGAACAACATTTGCGAAACCTATTGTTATCGGTGAAAATTCTTTCTTTGATAAACCACAAATGATTGCAAGTTCTATTAATGAAACAAATGAGATTGCTGGTCAAAAATCATTTTACTTAGATGTTGATTTAAGTACTGCTGTAGAAAATCTATCTCCAATAGTAGACTTGGACAGAAAATCAGTAGTCGCATTTACTAATAGATTGGATAACATTGACAGTGCATCTAGTCTTGGTGCAACTGTACTTCAAGGAGATTATGTAAATCATGAACAACCTTCTGGTGATAGTAATGAAGCAATTTATATTACTAGAAGAGTATCGTTAGATAATCCTGCTACTGGTATTAAAGTTATTCTTGATATGAATAGATTTGCAAGTGCAGATGTTAAACTTATGTTCAAAATACTTCGTTCAGATGATGCATCTGATTTTGATGAAATTGGTTACAGTTTCTTTAATACAAACGGTGGCCCAGATACGGTTGTTAACGCATCTCTATCTTCTGCTGATTTTAAAGAGTATGAATATACTGCAAATAACTTAGATGAGTTTATTGCTTTCTCTATCAAGATTGTGATGCAAGGAACTAATTCATCTGAACCACCAAGGATAAAGGATTTGCGAGCAATCGCATTAGCAACATAATGTCAGAGTACAAACCAGTAGAAGGTCATTCAGATTTAATAAAAGATATGCATAGTAAAGCGGTGATAAATACTAATAGAAATGCATATCTTGCTGCTGTGCAACGAAAAAAAACTATGGTTGCACAAAAAGATGAATTAAGAGATGCAACAAGAGAGATAAATACTTTAAAATCTGAGATGCATGAGATTAAAACTCTCTTAGTAAAATTGGTAGAAAAAGATGGCAGATAGAAACGTAGTAGCTAGTAATACCTTTGAAGAATTCAGAGTTGAGTTCAATGAACTCGCAACTGATGTTGGTGATATTGCTGGTATTACTGGTGCATCTGGTATTATTGCCTCTGCAACTGATGTTGTGGAAGCAGTAACATTATTGAATACTGCTGTTAACGTATCTGATTTAGACGGTGCTGGTGATAGTGGAACTTTTGCAGTTGATTTAGATACGCAATCATTGACCATCGCTGGTACTACAAACGAGATTGAAACTGTTGCAAGTGGACAAACACTTACAATTGGTCTACCAAATAATGTAACGATTTCTGGCAATGCAACAATTGGTGGAAACATAACTAATGGTTCTGTGAACTTGACATTTCCTACAGTGGGTGGTACAATCTCTACTGAAGGATTCTCAATCGCACTAGCAACTGCGTTAGGATAAAAAGGAAAGAAATATGGCTAATAACTTTGTAAACAGTTTTGCAAGTATTCCGACTGCTGGTGAGTTTTATCAATCTACTGGAAGTGCGACTGATAATGCTACAGGCCCACAGTTAGTTTACAATGCAAATAATGGTTCAAGTGGTGTCAATTCAATTCTAGTTGAATTAGACGCTTCAAATACTGGCACAGCGAGTATTGCACTTAGTGCTTTTATTCAAGACACTTCAGCAACTCTAGGTTCAATCACAAGTATTGTGTCTTCAAGTGATGTTGCAACTGTAACAACTGGTTCTGCACACGGATTGAGTGTAGGTCAATATGTTATGGTAACTGGTTCATCAACTGCATATGTTAACGGAATGTATAAAGTTGCATCTGTACCAAGTTCAACAACATTCACATATGCACAGAACTCTAATGCAGCTGATGGAACTGCTGCTGGTACAAAAGTAATATACAAAGCATATCATATTGTAAAAGATGTTACAATTCCAGCGTCATCAACACTAAAAATTGTATCTGGACAAAA
>Ga0181421_1000113_pt1 | contig 20844 bp, 16 predicted proteins | sample 44SPOviralmetaG_FD_130146 | JGI IMG/M metagenome (GOLD analysis project Ga0181421, IMG submission 130146) | Marine viral communities from the oligotrophic San Pedro Time Series (SPOT) site, San Pedro Channel, CA, USA - 44 SPOT_SRF_2013-06-19 | ecosystem: Environmental > Aquatic > Marine > Strait...
AACCCAAAGAACTACCGTGTTCTAATAATATAAGACCAGGAACAGTTATTCAAACAAACCCTCCCACATATAATTGTGAGGATTTGAAGAAAAAACAATGGTTAGAAAAACGGATTACAGAGATAGAAGCTCAATTAAAAGAAATAAAAAAGCTACTAGTAACCAAAATAGAAAGCAATAATTGGAAATTAATGCTTGACAAGTAAGACATCTTATAGTATAGTACTAGTATAAGTTAAGAAAAGAAAGTTGAATATGAATAAAGATGTAAAAATGAAATTAATCCTAACAGATTGTGATGGAGTGCTTTTAGATTGGGAAAGCAAGTTCATTGAATGGATGGGGTCAAAAGGTTTTAAACCTGATCCCAACCAATTTGGTTATGAAATGGCTCAACGGTTTGGAATGAAAAAACCCAAAGTTAAAGAACTAATCAGAGAGTTTAATGAAAGTGCTTGGATTGGTTTCTTAGGTCCACACAAAGATGCTGTGTGGGGTATGGAACAGCTTAGTGCTAAAGGTTATACGTTTGGTGCTATTACCAGTTTAAGTGAAGATGTTTATGCTAAGAAAATGCGTGAAATGAATCTAGCTGAATTGTTTCCTACTAGTACTTTTGAATTTGTTGAATGTATTGATACGGGTGCAGACAAGGATCAATCTTTGTTACCTTACAAAGATAGTGGCATGTATTGGATCGAAGACAAGCCTGAAAATGCACAGCTTGGCGCTGATCTCGGGTTGAACGCTATAATGCTAAGGCATCAACATAACGCTTATTTTGACGATACTAGAGTTAAAGTTGTAGACAACTGGGCTCAATTAGTTAATTACGTTAACTAGCTTCGTCGTAAATTTTAAGAACATCAATAACAACAGGGTGTCTTTCGACATCCTTTTTGTTGAAATGTACATGTCCTATTGTATTGTATTCGGTATTCGAAAATTTAGCTAAAAAATCTTTTAGCCCGTTATTATCATATCCTCTATCATGTTGAGCAAGGTCTCCGGTTGCAACTATCTTGCTACCTTCACCAATACGAGTAAGTAACATTTTAGTTTGCTCTTGTGTTGCATTTTGCATTTCATCTGCAATTATCCAAGATTTCTTAAATGTTCTACCTCTCATATATGCAAGCGGACTGATCTCAATAGTTTTGTCATTGATCATTTGTTCCACTTGTTTGGGTTTGTAGTGTTCCTCTAGGAAGTCGAATATTGGTTGCGTCCAGGGAGCCATTTTAGCTTTTAAATCACCGGGTAAGAATCCATGTTGTTCGTCAACGCTCACCGCGGGTCTGGTTATTACGATACGGTCTACTGTGCCATCCTCTAAACTTCGGATACCCATTTGAACAGCCATCATAGTCTTACCGGTCCCTGCTGGGCCAGTTGCGAATATTACATGTCTGCTGGGATCTTGTAGCATTTCAAGATAATCTTCTTGATGCACATTACGAGGTAGGATTTGTAGTTTCTTTCTGCGATAATCTTGCAGTTCAATCACCATCTCGTTAAATGAACCTTTCGGTTTGTTTTGTCTTGCTCTTTTTGCCATTTGGTTGTAAACTCCATTGTTGTCTGCGAGCCCAACGTTGCCTACATAAGTACTTAGCGTAAAGGACTAAATACATACATGAAAGAGATCGAAGAATTAAAACAAACATTAGACAACCTTGTTGACTCAAGCAGTGACTTAAATGTGCTGATTGATTTTGAAGAGGTGTTAGATAATTTGAACATATACAGTTATAAGAACTGGGAATATGGTGAAGTAATTGCTGGACCTGAAGTTACAAAGTATTGGGTAACTGTAACACTGATGTATCCTTACAAGCTAATGCCAGACCCAGATGCTGCAATGCGTTTGATCAAACATGGTGCTAGAGTGTTCTATGGTAAAGAAACATTTATCGAGCCTGTAAAAATTACTAGTCCAGATGATCTACAGGCTGCAGACGAAGATGGTAAACGCAAACCAAAACGTATAAAGAAACCAATTTGGCTGGTTACTATTGAAATGCCAAGACAGTTTGTTAATGAATTTGATTCTAATAAAATTACAATTAACGGTATGGACATTGACATGAGTGAAGTAGAGGGTGCATACGATTCAGATTATGATAATGAGATGAATCCAGACAAACAAGATTTAGGAATTGAACAATGAGCGATTTAGATAGAATGAAAAAATTAGCTGGGTTAAAAGAAACTGGCGGTTATGTAGACTATGATCGGTTTAAAGACAGAGGTAAGGGTAAAATAGATCTGAAAAAATATCTACCTAGTCAACAAGTACCTGATTACATGAAAAAAGGAATAAATTATGTAGACACAAGAGACTTAAAAGATCGTGGTCCATATAGAACTTTCCCTCCGAAGCCAGAAATGGATCCAAGTTTAGGCGCAGGTTTTGATCCAGAAACAGGTTTTGCAAAAGCCGATCCTAATGCAGATCCAAGTTTAGGTGCAGGTTTTGATCCAGAAACAGGTTTTGCTAAAGGTCCAGATAAGCCTGATCTTTATATGAAACGACCTATGAGATCTGAAGCAGTAGGTGATAGTGCTGAATGCTTTTATGATCTACAAGACGAGTACTGTGGAGAACAATGTCCGAGTATGCCACATAAAATTTTAATTGATGAATTAGTGCGTTATCTAAGCGGTGACCAACTACAGGACTTCTGCGATGACTTCCGCAGACATCACATGGATGGTATGGAAGAATCAAAAGATTTGAACGAACTTAGAAAGCTAGCTGGCATGGGCACCGGAACAGATTTACCTGGACCTGATGGTCGTTTTCCAGGTGGTAAACCAGAAATACTTGATATTCCTGTATCCGTGCCAGATGCTAAGGATGATGGTCGTTTTCCAGGCGGTGAACCAGAAATAATTAAATTACCACCAGGGGTAGAAATAAAAGAACCAAAGAAACCTTTTCCAGGGTTTGAAAAAGAAATGGCAATTAATTTAGACGCTTTTAAAGATAGAGACAAAATTGTAAAAGACGATCCTAAAATATATAGAGGTATTGATTATGACGAAATCAAACGTAGGATGGACAAAATAAAAAATGAGCCTACTAACTACTTAGATAAGTATAAATTTAAGTGGCAAGGCAATCAGGATTAAGTAAATGACAGTAAAATATGGTGAAATGGTAAACTTAGTTAATGCAACAATTAGCATTGACCAATACAAGCCTAAAATTGGCGAAGCAAATGAAACAGTTGTTGTTGCATTCGAAGTAAGTCAAGAAGGTGCGGCTAGTGATCTGAGTAACCTAATTGAAACTGATGTAGTTGAAACTTTAGATGTTGATGTGAGTCAAGGACCAAACAACAACGGTAACTATCTAGTATTTGTTGAATTTCAAAGAAACAACAAGCTACATACTGGTATTGCAGAAATGATGAAAGTAGTTGCTAATGTAAGTACTATTACAGAATGGCAATTTGAATATTACAAAGGTGATGGTGCAGTAGATCTAAACGAAGATAATTTAAAATCTTCTGTACTTGACAATCAAGATGAATATGTGTTAAAATATTCACAACCTAAGAATGAAGATCTCGATAGAGTAAAACAACTCGCAGGGTTATGAGTAAGGAAGACATACTAACATATCAGGGAGTAGTAACTGAATGTTTACCTAATGCATTTTTTAAAGTGCATTTGGAAGAATCTAACCACAATATAATTGCTACAATTAGCGGAAAGATTCGTAGACACAACATCAATATCTTACAACACGATAAGGTAGATGTAGAAGTTACACCTTATGATTTACAAAAAGGTCGGATAGTTTACCGACATAGGTGAAGCAAATGGCAAGATTATATTTGGCAATTATTATATTTGGTATTATCGGCGGAGTAGGCTGGTTTGGATATCAATACTATGTTACATCACAAAATACAATTCGTACACTTACTGCTAATAATGCTAAATTAGAAACCGCAGTAGCAACTAGTGAAAATACAATAGCCAGTATGGAACGAAGTGCAGAAGAACTAACAAATCAACTTAATTTTATTAACGAACAATATGCTAGTATAAGAAGACAAAATCAGAGATTAGCTGAAAGGTTAAGTAATGTTGACCTAGGACTAGCAGCACAAGACGCACCTGACAAGATTGGAATAGCTGTTAATGCAGGAACTAAAAATGCAGGTAGATGTTTTGAGATACTAAGCGGAAGTCTATTAACGGAAGAAGAGAAAAATGCACCAGATGAAATCACTTTTAACAAAGAGTGTCCTTGGCTTTGGCCTGGTCATTCTACTGAGTAGTTGTAGTAGCTTACAGCAAGTACTACCAGTTGAAGTAAGCACAAGACCAGTAGACAAACCTGAGCTAACACTGCCTAGAGTTGATGAATTGCGTATGCGTGAAGTCAATTGGATTGTAATTAATCAAGACAATGTGGACCAGGTGTTTGAAGATCTTAAAAATAAGAATATTCCAGTGGGTGTGTATGCACTTACAGGTGAACAGTATGAAAATTTAGGTCTTAACTTTAGTGATATTAGAGCTCTTGTACAACAACAGCAAGCTATTATTGTAGCTTATGAAAAGTATTATAAAGAAGCTGAGCAAACACTAGATAAAGCAGTAACCGTCGAAGACTAATGCAAAACCCTTACGATACACTTGGTGTGAGTCAGCAATCCAATGACGCTGATATCAAAAAAGCATATAGAAAAATGGCTATGCAATATCATCCAGACAAAGGTGGCGATGATAAAAAGTTTGCTGAAATAAACAATGCATATGATTCAATAAAAGATGCTGACAGTAGGATGCAGTTTGAACAAAGTCAACATAATCCGTCAAATTTCCAACAGTCGCAAAATAATGGATTTGCACATAACTTCGGAGACTTCAATGATATTTTTAATAATATGTTTGGAGGTATGCATCAGCCACATGCACGAGATCCTAGACGACATCAGCCTAAAGAATTGCATGTAACATTTCATGCAACGCTAGAAGATGTATATCATCACAGAGAGATAAACTTAAATATTAGTATACCTAATAGTACTATGAGTAAAGCGATTAAGATCAACATACCCAGAGGAGTTACCAACGGAGCCGTAGTAAGATATAATGGTATGTCACCAAATGGAACAGATTTACTTGTTAATTATAGTTTTAAAAGACATCCTAAATTTGTAGCTGATATCGATAATAATATTTTAGTAACAGAACATATAGATTTAAAAACAGCTATGACCGGAGGACATAGAATAATAGATACATTAGAAGGAAAACAAATTAAGTTAAATATAAACAGTGGAACACAAAGTGGTACCAAATTAAGAATACCAGAATGTGGACTACCTAGAAGTAACTTACCTAACGGAGATATGTACATTGAAATTAAAGTTAATATTCCAAAATTAGAGTCAAAAGATCTGTACAAAACCATAGCCGAAGTGCTATAATAAGTAATATTAGTAACAAGGACTAAAAGAGCATGTCTGATAGAATACAAGAATTAGTAGATAAAACATTTACACTGAGTAAAGATTATAAACACCATTATGTGACCATTGAGCATCTGTTAGCTATTATATTAGATACAGATGAAGTGATAGACATATTAGCCGAAATGCAAATAGACCCTAAAGATTGTAGCAGAGATGTATACGATCATTTAGAAAAAGAAGTAGATGCCTACACAGATGACGAAATACAGCCTAAAAAAACTGTTATGCTTGAACGTGTGTTTCATAGAGCATTTACGCAAGCATTATTCAATGGAAGACAAACATTAGATACAAGAGATTTACTTATTAGTATACTAAGTGAAGACACTACTCCTGCTCAATATATAATGAATAGCAGAGGACTTAATAGAGATAATGTTGTTAAGTTCTTAACAGATACTAATCCAGACACTGAAACTGCTATAGCCAGAGGTATTAGTAAACAAGAAAGAATATTAAAGAAATACTGTGATAATTTAAATGAACTAGCAGGAGTTGGTAAAACAGATCCTGTAATTGGAAGAGAGGAACAATTAGAACAACTAGTACAAACAGTAGCAAGACGTAAGAAAAATAATGTTATACTAGTAGGTGAAAGTGGCGTAGGTAAAACTGCAATCGCAGAAGGACTAGCACATCTAATCAATGAAGATAGTGTACCTGAAATTATCAAAGACAACACAATATACAGTTTAGATATTGGTGCTCTACTTGCAGGTACTAAGTTCAGAGGAGATTTCGAAGAAAGGCTCAAAGAAGTTCTTGAAATATTAGAAGCAAAAGACAAGACAATCCTCTTCATTGATGAAATACACATGATTATGGGTGCTGGTAATGCAGGACAAGGAGCAATGGATGTTGCTAACTTATTAAAGCCAGCCCTGCAACGTGGTAGTTTACGCTGTATTGGTTCGACCACATACGATGAGTATAGAGAACATTTTGAAAAAGATAAGGCACTGAATAGAAGATTTTACAAAGTGGATGTTCCAGAACCGTCACCGGAAGATGCTAAACGCATTGTTGTACACAGTATACCAGCATATGAAATATATCATGAGATTGCATTTAGTCAAGAAGCAATGCATGGTGCAGTTGATTTAACACATCAGTATTGGCATAATAGATTTTTGCCAGACAAAGCATTTGATGTATTAGATGCCGCGGCAGCGAGACAAATGTTATTGCCAGTTGATAGTAGAAAAGGTGTACTTGAACTGGACGACATACGTTACGAAGTAGCAAAACTAACTAGAATACCAGTAGACCAACTAGTGCTTACCAAAGACAGTGAGTATAAAAAAGAACGTCAGATCGATATTGAAAAAGCTCTGCGTACCAAAGTATTCGGACAAGACGAAGCATTAGAAAGACTAAGTGATAGCATTTATATTGCCAAAGCTGGACTCAAAGATCCTGAAAAGCCAATTGGCAATTACTTGTTTACAGGACCAACTGGTGTAGGTAAAACAGAAACAGCAAAACGCCTAAGCGATATAATGCATATGGAACTGATACGTTTTGATATGAGTGAATATCAAGAACGTCATACAGTTGCAAAACTAATTGGTGCACCTCCGGGTTATGTAGGTTATGGAGAAGGCGGTCAAGGTAGTGGACTACTAATAAACAAATTAGAAGAACACCCTAATTGTATACTGCTATTAGATGAGATTGAAAAAGCACACCCAGATGTAAGCAATGTACTGTTACAAATTATGGATAACGGTATGATAACATCAAGTGATGGTAAAACTGTTAGTGCTAGGAATGCTATTGTTATACTTACAAGTAACCTAGGTGCTAGAGATGCTGAAAAACATGGAATTGGATTTGGTTCAAGCGATACAAATGATGAAGCACAAGATCTAGCAGTTAAAAGTTTCTTTGCGCCAGAATTTAGAAATAGACTGGATGCAGTAGTGCAGTTTAAGAAATTAAACAAAACACTAATGAAAAGTGTTACAGTTAAATTTTTAAAAGAATTAGAAGATATGTTAGAACCAAGGAACGTAGTTGTTGAATATGACGACGAAGTGGTTGACTGGTTAACTAACAAAGGATTTACTCCTACAATGGGTGCAAGACCAATGGCTAGACTAATCAATGAAAAGATTAAGAAACCGTTAGCAAAGAAAATACTTTTTGGCAAAGACGTAGACTTAGTAAAATTGAAAGTAATAAACAATGGAATCAATATCCAAACAGATAAGATCCAGACCTGACTTTAAGTACGGCACTAAAATATACTATAAAAAACACACCTGGAAAGTAGCTTTCTTTCAACCTGAGTGGCGTAGTGAAAGTACTGCTATAAAGGATGCATGGTATCGAAATAAACAAATAGAACGGCATCTTAAGAGTCATGAAATTGACTTTAAAACTAGAGCTGATAGACAATTTTTTGTTTATTTGACTAGACCTGATATCATACCATGGTTAATAGAAACATGGAGTGATGATTTAATTTCTATACATGGACCAATAAGTAGTAAACATCAAGATATCTTGGTTAACGATTTAACTATAGTAACTAGACCACAACTATGGTATAAGAAGTTTCGTTATAAAGTATGCAGTACAAGATATGGCAATGCAGATCAAGAAATATTTGAAGAAATGCAAAACTTTTGTTATGATAGTTTTGAACCTGGAACTTATAAATTAAATGATACATTTAGAATTACTAGTAAATCACATCAACTTAAGATGCAACAACTATGGAGTCGTAAACACAATTCAGTTAACGGACAAGCTATCAAAAAGTATCACGGATATAGCGGACGTAGTTTATATCAAAGCCCGTACACAGCTACAGGCAGTATCTATCTAGTTAACCATGATGATGTTGTTACACTACATATGGTGTACAAGAAATATATTACCCGTACAAATAAAGTAGTTACCCTGGACGAGTTGTAATAAATACAACTAGCGAAGGAGTACAACTATGGCACAATTAAACGAAGACATGGTCGTTATCAAAGTAAGCGAACTGCTGAAAGATAGTGACGAACGCCGAAAAATTATGGATCCAGAAATAGTAAGTACTATAGAAGCCGCAGTGCAAGAATTAGTTGGGCCCGGCAAACTAGTAGAAATTATACAAGAAGAAAATCATGGCTGACACAGTAACAATATTATCAACAAGCGGTTTTTCAGGTAGTACAACGCTCACCAGTGAAAAAGTAAAAGGTGACGCATACTTTGGACAGTCAGACGGACTGCACACAGTTGTGGTTAACATAACTGGATTTACCGGTACTATTAAAATACAAGGTAGCTTAGAAACTACACCTGGAGATAATGACTGGTTTGATATTGAATTAGGCACAGATGACTTCGCTGTTGATACGTCTGGATTAATAACAAAACAAGCCGCAGAAAGTTTGGTTTATAATATCGCTGAGACAAGTATGAAATCATATAATGCAGTCGGAAACTTTGTATGGCTTAGAGCAAATATTTCAAACTGGCAGAGTGGAACAATATCAAGTATAGAAATGAATCGTTAAGGAATAGACATGGCAAAAGAAGTTATTAACATAGGTACAAGCGAACTTTCAGGTGATGGTGAAACACTTCGTAGTGCATTAAATAAAGTTAACCTCAACTTTACTGAATTGTACGATGATGACGCACTAGACTTTGACGGAAAGTTTGGTTCATTAACTGAAAAACCAACAACACTAGCTGGTTATGGAATTACAGATGCGGCAACAAGTGCTCAAGGTACAAAAGCAGATAATGCACTACAACCAACTGATATTAGTGTTTCAACACTAGCCAATGCAGGTAGCGGCACATTAACATATGTTGGTGATCAAGCACCTAATACAGGAGTGCTTACATATACACCACCAGATTTAAGTGGATTATTATTATCTAATACAACACAAGTAGCAATAGGCTCTAATGCTACAGCAGGAGCGGAAGCTGTCTCAATAGGTAAAAATGCCGGTGACAGTGGAGATTATTCACAAGCAATAGGTAACAACGCAGGTAACACAGGACAAGGTGTAGCCGCTGTAGCATTAGGAAGTCAATCAGGGGAAACCTCCCAAGGTGATAAAGCAGTAGCCGTAGGTCAGTATGCAGGTCAAACAAGTCAAGGAACAAAAGCAGTAGCAATTGGTAGCCAGGCAGGTTTAACTGGTCAAGGCGCAGACGCAATTGGTATTGGTACTGATGCTGGTAAAACAAGTCAAGGTGGTTATGCAGTAGCAATTGGTAGAACTGCAGGTCAAATATCGCAAAGTGCAGGCACTGTAGCAATTGGTTCAGGTGCAGGATACTCCGCACAAGGTCTTTCAGGGATAGCAATTGGTTATTTGGCGGGTGAAGTTAATCAAGGTAGTGGCGCAATAGCAATTGGTGCAAATGCTGGTACATCAAACCAAGCCGCTGATAGTATTATATTAAACGCCTCAAATACAGCTTTAGAAAATACCCAAACTGGTAGTTTTGTAGTTAAACCAGTTAGAAACGCAAGCGGTACACACAGTTTAGAATATAATCCAACCACAGGTGAAGTTACATATGACACAGGTGGCGCGGCAGATACAGATGCATTGTCAGAAGGTACAACTAACTTGTACTACACAGATGCTAGAGCAGATGCAAGAGCTCAACTTAAAATTGATGCACTGGTAGATACAGCTCCGGGCACAATGGACACACTAAATGAACTGGCGGCGGCACTAGGAGACGATCCAAACTTTGCAACAACTACAGCAACCAGTATAGCTGAAAAACTACCACTGGCAGGCGGCACAATGACAGGTGCTATTGATATGGGCAGTAATAACATTACTACTACTGGTAAAATGTTATTTGCAAACATGTATGCTACAGAAGGTGATTTGCCAAGTGCTACAACCTATCATGGTATGTTTGCTCATGTTCACGGCACAGGAGCAGGTTACTTTGCTCATGGCGGTAACTGGGTTAAACTTGCAAATGATAGTTCATTGAGCAGTTATCAAACAACAGCAGGTTTGAACGGTGCTATAGACACACATCTAAATCAAAGCGGTCCAACAAGTGGACATGTACTAAGTTGGAACGGAAGTGATTATGCATGGGTGGCACAGTCAGGTGGCGGTGGTGGTTCACAAAATCTATTTTCTACAGTAGCAAGTTCAGGTCAAAACGATATTGTTGCTGACGGAACAACAGACAAACTATATATAGAAGCTGGTAGTGGTATTAGTATAACCACTGACCAAAATACTGATACACTTACAATTACAGCATCAGGCGGTGGCATATCTAACTTAGTAGAAGATACTACACCACAACTGGGCGGTGATTTGGATTGCCAAGGTTTCAACATTACAATGGACAACGGTAGTATTTCAACAACTGCTGGTAACCTGCAACTATCAAGTTTTAACTATGTTACAATGGATAGTGCCAATAACGGGCAAATTGAAATTGGTAAATCTAGTGGACTGGGTGATGTTATTATAGGTAACGAAAGTAATGGCACCAGTGTTACTTTGCAAGGTGTAGCTAGTTTTGATGAAAGAGTATTGTTGTACAAAGGTGCAGAAGAAAAGTATAGTGCTCTTACAGGAGCAACAGGTACAGTAGCACATGATTGTGCTAACGGAAAAATGTTCTACCACACAACACCAGCGGCAGATTGGACTGCTAACTTTACAAACTTAAATCTAAATCAATACAAGTTTTCAACAAGTGTGGGTATAGTAGTTACACAAGGCGGTACAGCATACATTCCAAATGCAGTACAAATTGGTGGAGCCGCACAAACAATTATATGGCAAGGAAACAGTACGCCAACAGGAACAGACAATGGAACAGATGCAATCTCATTTACAATTATGAGAGACAATGCTACATACATTGTGCTAGGACAGTTAACGTCATTTGGAGGAGTTTAGTAAATGCCCGTAATTAGTCTTCCAAGTACGGCAATGGGGCCTTTCGGCATGCCTATGGTACCAGGAAATGGATCTGGAGGTGGAGGCGGCGGTGGTGGATCACCGGTAGTTTCAAACCAAACAATTACAAATTCAATCTCTTCAGCTAGTGGCGGAAGTCATACATATGCACTATCTGGTAGTCTACAGGGCTTTGGAGAGCATAATAAACTAGCTACAAATGGAACCTACACTATAGTAAGTGATGACCAAATAAACATCACTCATACTGGTGCAGGCACTACAGGAAGCAATAAAGAAATTTTAAATGCAGGATGGGCTTGGGTTATCCGCAACAGCGATGGTGCAGTAATGAAAAGCTGGAACGGTATGCTCAACGGAGATTACGGAGATAGCTCAAACCTTGTAAATGAAACAGATGGCGGACGAAGCGTAACAAGTAAATTTATAACCGCCCAATTTGGAATGTCTGTTGGAATAAATGACAACTACTTCTTTACTGGTGCACCTTACAGACCAGTTGGAGGTTCAGTAAGCAGCAACAACTATGCTAGTAAAAACTCATATATATTTGCATACAAGTTAAGTGATTTCAGCCTTGTAAAAGTTTGGAAAGTAAACGACTTTTCTTCACAGCTTTTACCACGCACTGCTGGATCAATGCATGCCGCTTTTGGTTCAGGATTATTGCAAAATGGAATAACAGCAACCAATGACGGATTGTACATTCCCGCCAGTCACGTCAAATCTACTTTTACTGATCTCGACGGCGGCGCTGTTGTTTACTTTGATATTAGTGATGCTGATCCTAATAACTGGGGCAGTACACCCGATACAGTCATAAAAAATCCAATTAATATTGTTAGTGATCCAACCACAAATTGGGGACAAGGCAATTACAGCAACGGCAATTTTGGTCAAAGTGGTGCATATGTTTATGACACTAAACTTATAGTTGCACATGCAACTAGGGCTCATAATTACAACCGTAGTGGCACAAGTTTTACAGAAGTTAATTCATACACACCAAACTATTACATAGGCGATAGATATCAGGCAGTTATATCTACAGGCAAAGTTCCAATGGTTAATGGTAGTGGGGTAGGTTCAACCTTGATTCTTAGAGATCCATCTAATAGTTGGAGTACAGACTGGACAAAGACATTGCCTGGAGATGGATACCCAGGATATAATGTACATGTAGATATTGACCATGATAAAATTTTATCAGGTGATGGATTTAATGATGCAAACGGAACCGACGATGGACTGATTACAGTATATAATTCTGATGGTACAGTACATGCAACAGTAAACAATCCAACTTCTGCCAATACTAAATTTGGTAGGAGCTTTGTTGTAAAAAATGCAAAATTAGTAGCATTAATTGAAATTGGCGGCAGTTCAAGTGCATTCGGCTTGCAGTTTATGGATTTAGGTTACGGAACTAGTGGCGGCGGCGGCGGAACTACATTTGGCGGCAAATCAATATCTCAAATCGGAACTCCTTGGGTATTTGATGGTCCAGATGCTAATTCAGCGGTAGATGTTATGACAGGACTGAGATGGGTTGATAGTGGTAATAAACTAGTAGCGGCAATTCAAACAAGTGGATCAAATAACAGTTATGGTATATACGAATTTGATACAACCACTGCTTATTCTACACAAACAGCAGATATCTCTTATAATAATGTTAACTTTTTAACATATAACGAAATAGCAGACGCTGACTTTTCACCTAAATCAATAGAGTTTAATGCCGATGGATCCAGAGGATACTTTGGTGAAGATAATGAAATATTTAGCTTTAGCATGTCAACAAATTACGACATCAGTACTGCAACTGGAACTGGTCATACAAAGACGGGAATATCGCATAGCGCCGCACCGTATGGGTATGGTGGTATGGAAGATATAAAATTTAACAGCGATGGTACAAAGATGTTTATCTCTGAGGTGTCTGGTAATGATTGTAACATTTTAGAATTTTCACTCAGTTCAGCATACGATGTCACAACAAAATCGACAAATCCAACAGCAACGTTTGTTCCTACTACAGCTGGTAATTCAACGGCAGTTCTACCCTCAATACATTTTAATAGCGATGGTACTAAGATGTGGGCAGTTGGAGCTGAAGTTGGTGGAGCAGGTGTTAGATGGCTCTACGAATATGATTTAAGTACAGGCTTTGATGTTTCGACTATGTCCTACAACAACGAGAAATTAGATTTAGAAACATTATACGGAATAGATCTCGCACAAGCACTCACATTTAACAATGATTTTTCTAAAATATATATTGCATGTGGTAATGATGGACTATTTGAATTTCAGTGGGGTACAGGATCTGGTGGCGGAGGTGGTGGAGGTGGTGGGACCCCCACTGCTCTTACCGATGGTTGGGTAGTGAGAAGCGACTTCACATCAGGAATTGGAAACTACCCCAACAATGAAAAATTATATGCAATCGATGGTGATAGTAGCGGTAACATATATGTTGCAGGATATGATGCCGCAATCAACAAAATACTAGTAGCACAATATGATAAAGATGGATCACGTCAGTGGACCTTTGAAGCGGGTGGTTATGGAAGTAACACTGATAGATTAGAAGATACCGCTGTAGATACTAGTGGCAATATGATTTCTGTAGGATATACAGGCGCTTCTCCTCTTAAAGGAATAGTTGTTAAACATGCTAGTGATGGAACTCACCAATGGACTAAAACATTATCAGACGGCGGTAGTGAAAACTGGCTACCTTTAGCTGGAACAACAGACAGTAGTGATAACATATATGTTACAGGAGCCACAGAAGCTCAGAGTAACAGTGGAAATAGAAATCCATTTGTAGTAAAAATCAATAGTAGCGGCGTAGTACAATGGGTTAAAAAATATGACCACGGAGGTCAACAATCTCAAGCAGTAGGTATAGCTTTAGACAGCAATGGAGATATCTTTGTATCAGGTAGTATGCATGAACAAATAACAGGCGGTGGATATAGTTCTGGTATGGTAATGAAACTAAGTGGCACTGATGGATCCATAATATGGAATAAATTCTTTGATGATGAAGAGTCAAGTAATGGCTATCACAGTGATCAGTTTCAAAATTGTGCAATAACACCAGAAGGCGATGTTCTTACTTGTGGATGGACCAACAAAAATTACCTTGGCACATATTACGGTGTTGTGCTAAAATTAAGTGGTACTGATGGCAGTGTTGTTTGGCAAAGACATACTAACAACACAGACGGTACTAAAAAAATAGCAGTTAATAGTGCTGGTAAAATTTATACATTCGGTGATAATGAAGTGTTGTTTGTGTATGCAAGTGATGGTACACTTGAACAAGAATGGAAGATAACTGGAGCCTCAAATCCTGGCGTTTTGTCTTTCTACCTTGAAGATATTTTTATAGATCACAACGACAATGCTGTAATTACAGGCTTCTGGTATCCTAGTGGAGCTAACTATTCTAATGGATTTATTGTAAAACTACCAGCTATAATACAAGCTGGAACAAGTGGAGATTTTGTAATAACTGCACAATCTCTAGGTGATTCAGCTGGTGAGTTAAACTCTACAACATTTACTTCTTATACAGCTAATACAATGTCAAATGTTACAACAGGCACTGCTAGTAATTTAACACCTAGCAGTATTTCAGCAACAACTACTGGTCCAAACACAGTCACTGGTGTTAACGTAAATGACGCTGGTTTTTATTCAAGAATACCTGAAGATTGGACCTACTCAAATGGTCAGAGTGATTCACAGATGCGTGGTCATAGTACTAAGCAAGCCCCGGATGGATCTTATTATACAGTGGGAAGAAATATAAGTGGTGATGACAGTAGTTGGCTGATAAAAAGAGATAGTACTGGTGCATTTGTATGGATAAGAGCTTGGGGAAATAGAAATATGAGAGCTCTTCATATCGTAATCGATTCTAGCAGTAATCCAATATGTATTAGTTACGATTATGGATATTATGAACAAGCTGGTACAGGTGACATCACTTCACATATTATAAAATTTGATTCATCTGGTGCTGAGCAATATAAAAAGACATTCAAGTACACCAATGCGTCTACTAGTGATCATGGTACCTATCTTCGATCGGCGACTATTGACGCTTGGGATAATATATGGGGAATATTTACATATAATGATGGCGTAACCTCTCCTCAAAACTATAGTAAAGATACAATTGGTCTTGCTAGAATTGATACAAGTGACGGATCAATAAAAAAAGTATATACTTTGCCACCATCGGGAACATTTAGTCAAAGCTCGGCAACCACAAATCCTATACACATTGATGAGAACAATAGAATGTATTTAGGCTGGCAAATGTATTCTCCAACATACGCTTCCACTTATTATGGTGTAGTTGCAAGAATGGATATTACAGAGAATGGTGATCCTACTTATGTGTGGACAAAACGATATGGAACAAACAATTCAACGCAAGCCAACGGCCACGATTTTGCAAAACAAATTTCCACACTCTCTACAGGCGAAGTAATAGTTGCAGGATATAGTAAAATTACTTACTTAGCTATTCCAGATTCTTATAGCTCATCTCATCCTTTTGGAGGAACCCTAATGTCTCTTAGTGCTACTGATGGTAGTGTTAATTGGAGTAAAGGACTAGACCCTGATATTACTGACGATCAGTATTCTATGGCTGTAACCGATGATGATAAAATATTTGTGGGGATAACTGATCAAATTACTTATGGAGATAATATTCAAATAAGAGAAATAAATTCCTCTACTGGGGCTCACGTGAATATGTGGGATTTTAATAATGAAGATAGTAGTACTTGGAGATATTTTGTAGAAGAAGGTACTGGAATACAAACAGATAATAATGGTAATATTATTATAACAGTTAACCCTTTCGTAGGTGGTACATCCGAATATTATCCAGACTTGATGAAACTTCCAAAGACTATAGTTACAGGTACATTTGGTTCGACAACTAGTGGTCTTTCAGGTGGTTTAATACTTTCAACCAATAGCAATACACCATCCGATTTTACTTACAATCCTCCGGCCCAAACCTTTTCTAGTTATTCTACTGTAACAGATGTTACTAGTGGTTTTGGAATGTATGCATATAATAGTGGGTCTGGTTATAATGATACTGTATTCACACCTACTACAACTGTTACTCCAGATGTTACTGTGATAGAGGCAGCTGGCGGCGGAACTCCGCAAGGCTGGATTAGTACAATAGAAGATGAACTAAAAGGATACGGTTATACTGATCTACAATTAAGAAGTTTAGATGTGGACAGTAGTGGTAATATTATTGCCGCAGGAGACTCCGGCGGAGGTCATACAACAGTAGTAAAAATTAAATCAGACGGCACTGTTGATAGTGCCGCATCATTTGGCGCAAACAGTAGTGGTTTAGTTAATAGATCAGTTGCAGTTGACAGCAGCGATAATATCTTCACTGCAGGAGAAGGTCCGAGTATTTGGTCTGGCAAAGATGGTCACGTTATGAGACTAACTAGTAGTTTAACTAAATCATTTGATGACTTTTTTGGAGAAGGCTATAACGACGAACATTTTGACATAGTTGGAGTAGGATCTAATGCGTTTGCTGTAGGTGAATCTCAAAGTTTTGCTCTCAATTTCTCGCAGGATCCCAAAGGTCATCTTATAAAATATGACGCAAATGGTGGTGTTACGAAGACGTTGATATCACGCTCTTCTCAAAAAAGTTATCCACAAGGAATTAGTACTGATGGCACTAATGTTTATGTAATATCTAAAGATGTCAGTTCTATGTGGATTGCAAAAGTAAATAATACATTAAGCTCAGTTACATGGGGCATTCATTGGGGAAGTGGAAGTGCTGAATCTAGGATAATGGATATCGACACTAACTCGTCAGGTGAAAGTGCCGCATATATGTGGGAATCTGGATCCTTAAGAATTGTAAAAACTACCGCCAACGGAACTGCTACATGGAGGAAGTATTGGGATAAAGCTAGTACAGATCACGGAGCGGCATATGCTGGATATGACTATACTGCTGGTTATGGAATAAAACTGTTAGCAAATGGCAGTGTAGCACTACGGGCTGGTTCTATGCCGTGGACAACCGATTCTTATAGAAAGTCATTTTATATTGTAGTATTTGATAGCACAGGTACTGTCACTGTTCAAAAAGAGTTTAGACTTACAAACTCAAGTTATTTCTTAGGTCATGCAACCAAGGCAATAGTTGAACTGTCAGATGGAAAAATAGTTACAGCCGTTCCATATTATACAGGAAGTGACTGGAAAAACGCAATATTCAAATTTGATCCTATGGACACAACTACAGCTATAAACGGAACACATGGTGATTGGGAGATCAGTGATATAACAGATGGAGGTGTCGGAAATGACACTACCTCATACGGCAATGGTACTGTGAACTTAGACTCAAATATGTCCATGTATTTTAAGAGTGGTGCCACAGGCTATACAAATGGATTTAGTGTATCTAGTGCTACAGTTGTTGAAGGCACCCAACAAACCTTAGGCGGAGGTGGCGGTGGAGGTGGTGTCACTGGCGGCACTTATGATCGTACTATCAAACAATCTGTCGACTGGAGTACAATCAAAGGAACAGTTGCATCAACTGTTGATAGTAGTTTTGGATTTAATCCATCAGGTTATACTTTCAACAATGACGGTACAAGAATGTATGTTTGTACTAGAACCTGGGTAACTGGCATGGCTTACGACTCGGCGTGGACACAGGTTTCTATTGCCCAATATCATTTAAGTACTGCATATGATATATCAACAGCAACATACAATTCAATTAGCAATACACGCTACACCGAAAAGCTAATGGGTATTAACGATATTATATGGAATAATGATGGTACAAAGCTGTTTATTGCTATGGAATACGAAAATCAATATACTCCTATCAGTGAAAGATATCAAATTTGGGAATGTGCTTGTTCGTCGGCATATGATGTTAGCGGACTAAATGTTGGTAGCCCAACAGTTGTGTTGCCATTGCCTTTGCTCTCACCCCGCTCATTACAATTCTCACATGATGGCATGAAAATATTTGCAGCCGGAGATACAGCAGGAATTTTCACAACTGATTTAACTACAGCATATTCACTTAGCGGTGTAAGTCTTCCCGCACTACAGTCAGCTTCGTGTGTTACTTCTGCTCAGATGGGATTAGGAAGTAATTTACGACTATGGGGAATAACTTTTTCCAATGATGGTAAGATTGCATTTATTACTCAGCAGCAGGCGGCTCCGAATAATCAAGAATGGAAATTAACATTAGCAACTGCTTATGACTTAACAAGTTATTCGAACACAGAAACTCTCTCAATAGGAAGTGATTATGTTTATGATCAGTCACTTATCACTTATAACAATGTAACAAATAATGTAGCTTTTGGAAGTTTTTCCAGTACTACATCATGGAATTATTATGAAACAGGTTCTCTCGATACTTCAGGCGGCGGCAGTTCTCCAAGTTACTTTGGCGATAAGGCATTGTTTGCAGGTTCAAGTAACAAAAACCCAGGACAAATTGATACATTAGATATTACCACAACAGGCAATGCAACAAACTTTGGATCATTGGGACGTTATGCTTATGCAATGGCGGCAATGTCAAATGGTACTAGAGCTGTATTCGCTGGTGGTGATAATAACATAACTGCTATTGAATATGTAACGTTTGCCACATATAGTGCGCCTGTAACATTTGGTTCAACACTAGCTACTAGTAACAGTGGATCCTGGGGAAGTGTAAGTGATGGTACTTATGGTGTTTACCCAGCAAATATGAATTTTAATGGAAATAGTTTGGAATACATTACAATAGCAACTACATCAAATGGTACAGACTTTGGTGATATGTATGTAGCAGGTGATAGACGCGGAGGTGCTAGTGATGGCACTTATGGTTTAATATCAGGCGGTAGAAGCGGCGGCCCTAACACAACTACAACTCAAACAGATAGAATTACAATAGCCACACCAGGAAATGCAACCGACTTTGGAAACAATACACTAAATCGAATGAACTTAGCAGGCATGGGTGATGGCACATACGCTGTATTTGCTGGTGGGTTGAAGATAACACAACCATATGCGTGGTACAATACTATGGAATATTTCACTATTGCAACACCTGGTAATGCTACAGACTTTGGTGATTTAGTAACTGGCAAAAGTGATACAGGTGCAACTAATAATGCCACAAGAGGCGTAATAGCAGGTGGTACAGGATCGAGTTGGCAAGAAAGAGATACTATTGACTATATCACAATAGCCACACCAAGTAATGCAACTAGCTTTGGTAATTTACCAACCACCAAGGCTTATCCAAGTGGTACATCAGGAACATAAATAATTATAATAGCAGTTAATGGAGTAATCAATGACTGATAAAAAATCCATTGTCAGTGTGGATAGTGTTACATTCAACATGCCCACAGTGACCAAAGATATAATCAATCAAAATGCAGTTGCAAAAGTAAATGAATTTTTACCAGAACTAGACAGCAAAACCAAATATTTTGACAGAAACAACAGTCAAAGCACACTGAGCATGATGAGTATTACAATGCTTAACGGGCAAAGCCCAATGCGTATGATGCGGCAGGTTATGGCTGAAGTTGAAAAGCGTAAAATGGCATTGTCAGAAGCACAAGTCAATCATGCAAAGCAACTGAAAAAGATTGAAAAACTACAAAACAAACTAGCACAAGATCCAGATGATAACTTATTAAATGCAAAACTAAGAAATACAATGGTAGGCATTACCATGTATGAAAGCAAAATAAACGGAAGTTTCAAAGACATTGCTGTTCTAATCGACAGTTATAATGCTATTAAAGAAAAAAATGGAATTGAAGATTGGGACGAAGAACAATTTGAACGTGAAGAAAAACGTCACCATGTCCGCAGAGGATTTGAACTTATGTATCGTAATTTGATGGAAGGCGGCAGAGCAAGTACAGCAACAATAGAATACATGCAACAATATGGTATACACCCACAAGTAGGACTAGTAGAAGTACAAGCATATATGAACAGTGTAACAGATAGAATGAACAAAGGTGTAATGCTACATGCAAATGACCTAGAAGAGTTCTTAGATCATATAGCAGACAAATATTGGATCAATGCAGATGCAACAACTGAAAGAATATATGGTAAAAAGGATATCGCTAACACTGACTACATGAAGTTATTGGACAAAAAATCCTCATAAATACTATAAATACAAGTAAGGACGAGATATGAAAGCTAGAGAATTTACAATTAACGTACCAATCAACATTAAGATCAACGGAGACGGTGATCCTGAGATTGATATGCCTAGTGCTGAACCAGAACAAGAGCCTGGTCCAGATGTACTTGATCCGAATCCAGTAATGGTA
>Ga0181421_1000116_pt1 | contig 20606 bp, 38 predicted proteins | sample 44SPOviralmetaG_FD_130146 | JGI IMG/M metagenome (GOLD analysis project Ga0181421, IMG submission 130146) | Marine viral communities from the oligotrophic San Pedro Time Series (SPOT) site, San Pedro Channel, CA, USA - 44 SPOT_SRF_2013-06-19 | ecosystem: Environmental > Aquatic > Marine > Strait...
ATATGTTGATGAATTTATAAAAAAATACTCAGATGCCGGCAAAAAAGAAGAACGAGTTTCTTTGCCATATAAACCGCCCTATGGAGAGGATTCTTTATCTGAAGTTAAAAACGCAATCATTAAAGCAAATATACGAAATAAACGTGTAGCTGTTTTAGGTTCACATACACCTTGGATTGAAGCAATTTTGATCAATTTAAATAATCAAGTTATCACAATCGATTACAACATTAAAACTTGTGGACATCCCTTACTTGATGTAATGACATACGATGATTTTAAGGATAGTGACAAACGGTTTGATGTAATTGTTAGTTATTCAAGTATAGAGCACAGTGGACTTGGTAGGTATGGTGACGAATTCTCTCCAGATGCAGATATTGAAACTATGAAGCAGTTATATGCATCACTAACTGTAGGTGGGATGATGTTGCTCGCAGTACCTATAGACCCAAACGGGCATGATAGGATAGTTTTTAATTTACATCGTATTTACGGAAAATTTAGACTACCTAAGTTGCTAGGTGAATTTAAAGTAAAAAATTATAATTCACATGAATCCGTATTCGCAACTTCAACAACCTTCGCGCATTGTCAACCAATTATATACCTAGAGAAAGGAACTTGAATTATGTATAATCTTTCTGACAAAATAAGATATCATTTACAAAGTACTTTAGAGCTGTGTGATTCTTCAACAATTGCGTATCAGTACATTAACAGATTAAATTTTGAAGATTTAAATATGGGAACCTGGCGAGACTTTTATAAGGGAGATAACTCTTTAACTCTTCCGAATATAAATTTTTCTTTACTCAGGGGTATTGTTGACGAAAAAAAAGTTCCAATTCCTAAAAATAATGCCTTTGCTATTCACCTTCGCCTGGGAGATAAGATTAGAGATCCAGTTATAAGTAATTTCAAAACTCTTCTATCTGAATTAATTAAAAAGCACGAACTAAATTTAAAATACAAACTTTGTAGAGTTTATTATGGCAATCATAATAATACAAACCATAAAGAAAGTTTGGAATTCATTGAGAGCTTAAAAAATTTCCTTAAAGAAAAGTTTTTCATTGATTTGAAATTTGTATCTAACGAGCCTGATATTGACTTTTGTAATTTATGCAATGAACCATGCCTAATTCCGACAACCGGGGGCTTTAGTTGGTTATCAGCTAGCATAAACCCCAATAATGTTATTTGGGATATGCTTAACAACTCATCATGCAGCCCAACAGATCTATATCAAGTTCAATCTGCAAAATCAAACCAATTAAAAATAAAAAAAACTTAATGAATGTAATATCATATTTTAATTTAATTCCAAATTTTAAATTTTCCTTAGAGAGTGAAGAGTTAATTAATATCTGGGAAAAATCATGGCAAAAACACGGATGGAATCCAATCGTATTAAACGAAGAATATTCTAAAAACAATGAATTGTTTCATAAACTTGATTTGGATAATCCTGATGCCAATTTTTACAAAACAATAAATTCATCGATGTGGAGATATCATCGTAGTTGTTATTGTCGTCTGTTGGCATATTGTCAGTATGTTCGAGAAAATGGCGCCACATTATATGCGGATTATGATGTAATGAACTATGGATTTAAACCTAGCATTTTGAATTTCGCAAAAGAAAATAGTTATTTTTGTGGAGAACGTGCAGTTGTGTATCTAGGTTTAGAAGGTGCAGAGCAAATGGAAAGTGCATTGTTGCAGTTTTCCTCGGAAGAATTTAAAAATGATGGAAGTTCTGCTGATGTGTATGTAATGGGACGATACACAAATATTTTTACTCCTGTGTATAAAAATCTTGAAACCAATGAAAAAGCAAAATGGGCATATTATTATGTTGGTCATTCATTTGATAGCAATCAAGATGAAACGGTTCTTGTTCATTATGATGGTGGATGTTATACAAGAGGAGCAGATAGAAAACTATCAAGATTACAGATAATAAAGGAACATAACAGATTATGAAAATATACACATATTACCAAGATATAAACTTTTCTACTCAAAACGAACTTATTGATTTGTGGAAAACTAGTTGGTCTCGACAAGGTTACGAGCCAATTGTGTTGAATTTACAAGACGCAAAAAAGCATTCATATTTTGATACTCTGAACATAGAGATGCGCAGGATTTTTAAAGTAATTACAAAGAAAGAAATTGGCGACTATGGAATGAGTTGCTGGCTTCGTTGGCTATCATACGCGGCTCAAAAGGAGGAAAAATTTTATGTAAGTGATTACGATGCAATCAATGTTAATTTTCCGGTTGCAGAGCCTAATGATAAACTTCATTTAATGGATAATGCCTGTCCGTTTCTTGCAAGTGGGACACCAAAACAATTTGAAAATTTATGCAAAGCATTCGTAAATGTAAGCAACGAACGAATTGAAACTTTAAAACAACAAACAGATCATTATCATGATCAAGAATTTTTTCAATACAACTTCATGCCACAATATAATGATTCTGCTATAAAGTTTAGAAATGAACACGGCATTTTAATGACAAGAAATAGGCATCAATTTGGTGGATACATATATCCTGTGGAAAACAAAATACTTGCAGGTCCAAACATTGGATATATTCAAAATGAAAAATATAAAGTATCTCATGTGTCTCATGAAAATATTGAGATTTTACAAGAAAAATATGCTCAATATAAAAAGCAAGATGCAAGTCAGTTAAGAATTGATTTAATCAAAAATTTATTAGGAATATGAAAATACTTGTAGCAATATTGACACACGAAGGCACTCAATCTAATGCTGATGCTTGCCACAAAAGCTGGATACAAGATATTCAGAATCCACATGAGTATTACTTTTATGGGAGCAAGGTTCAATCACAAAAAATGAACAGAACATGGAATTGTGAACCTGATGAAGGAGAATCAAGAGCTAGGTTGCCTGAAAAAACATATAAAATGTTGGTTGAATCATTAAATCACGATTGGGATTTTTTGTTTAAATGTGATGATGATACCTACTTAAATTTTGATAAACTTGTGGAATTTCTAAAAGATTATGATGCAAATGATGATTTGTATTTGGGTAAAAAAATAGGTAAACCATTTGCATATGCTCAAGGAGGAGCAGGTTATATATTAACAAGAAGTGTAGTCATAAAATGTCTGGAATCACTCAAGCATTTCTATAAAGATAAAACCAAGAACAAACTTGCAGAGGATTATTCTGTTGGTTTAGCATTAAAAGAGCAAGGTATAAATCTAACTCATACTAACTTACTATCAACACCTGCTCCAGCAATAGCAATACAAAATCAGTCAGTATGTATTGATGCAATAATTAATGAACATAAAATTACAACACATTATGTAAATTCAGAAACAATGGAGAAAATATATGAAGCAATTAATACCTAAAATAATACATCAAATCCATTTGGGAGACAAAAATCTATCTAAGCAAGAGCTTGAGTGGCAAGAAGGCTGGCGCAGACTTAATCCAAGTTGGCAATATATCATGTGGGACGATAAAAAAATTAAAAACGAATTAAGAATAACTCACCCAAAAATTCTTAAATCTTGCAAAAGCTTTTCTGAAAAGTCTGATGTTTTAAGGTTTGAAATCTTGCATCAATTTGGCGGGTTATATATCGACACAGACTTTGAATGCCTTAAACCAATAGATCCATTATTCAAAAATAAAGAATTAGTCATCTTTACGCAAATAAATGATATAAAAGATATACAAACCCCTCTTTGCGGAGCTTTTTTTGGGACAACCAAAGGAAACTTAGATGTTAAAAAACTAATCGACGGGTTACCAGCTAGACAAAAACTATACGGCCATGCAATTGCATCTGTTAAGTTCGGACCAGTTTACTTGTCAAACACCTTGGGTTACGAAAAAGCGACGCCAGATGGCCACAAATGCGACAAAAAAACAGTTTACCCTTATATGTGGTGGGAGACAGACAGGAAAAATGAAGACTTTTCAAAAACTCATCCCGAAGCTTATGCAGTGCATCACTGGGAAGGAAGTTGGCAGAAGTGAAAATTTATTTTATATGAAAAATAGGATCATAATAACTGGGTGGTTTAGCCACGATACTGCAACTTTTGGCGATACACAAGCGATGGATCTTGTCACTAAATGGTTGAGTTTCAATAATTTTGATTACGACATCTCAGCATCAAAAAACTCGAGAGTAAATGGTACACCAATCAATGAAATAAATTTTGAAGATTACGATACACTTATTTATATATGTGGGCCGTGGCTAGGCAATGAACACTTCAAGTTCCTTGGCGAAAATTTTATGCATCATAAAAATAGAATAAAAAAAATAGGAGTAAACCTTTCTGTTAGGGGCGATAATCATGGATTTGATATGTTATTACCTCGTGATTTTTTCAACATCAAAAATCCAGACTTAGTATTCGGGGCACAAAGTGGTCACTCTACCCCTGTAGTAGGTTTTTTCATGGTTCATGGGCAAGCTGAATACGGAAAACTGCAGCGACATAATTTGGTTAGACAGCGCATAAAAGAATATTTTACGCAAACAAATTGTTATGTTATAGAATTATGCACACATGATACACATGACAAGCGTAGTAAATTCAATAATGTCCAAGAGCTAGAGTCTATTATACGTAAGTGCGATTATATAATCACAACACGTATGCATGGGTTGGTGTATAGTTTAAAAAATAACATACCAGCATTAGCAATCGACTGTATTGCAGGTGGTGCAAAAGTTACTGCACAAGCAGAAGCAGTTGGGTGGCCTGCAATTTTAAATGGAGACGGAATTACCGTAGAAGATATAAAAACTGGAGTCAAATCTGCAATAGATAACAAAGATAAAATTAAGCAGTTGAATAAAGATGCATTAAAAAAAATATCTGTAATTGAAAAGCAACTAATCAATTATTTAAATGAAAACAAATAAATCTATTTACATACCAGTAAATAAAACAGGATGTACATCCATGCGAGTTGTGGTACAGAATCATTCTATGATTTGTATTCATAGGCATAAAACCTCCCCATTAACAGAGAAAAGTTTTATACGTAGATGTGAGATTGACAATGATATTTGGCAAGCATCTTTTAAGTATGGTATTGCAAGAAATCCTTTTGATAGAGTTGTTTCGGGATGGAAAGACAAAATAAAAAATAAATGCTTCAAAGAATTTGTTGTTGAGGATTTAGCGAGGTTTGATGTAAATAACAATACATTTGATAGATATACTAATTTTATCGCTCATCATTTCAGTGCGTTACTTAATTCAAAATATCACATGAAAGAGTTAAACTTTATCGGAAGATTTGAAAACTTACAAGAAGACTTTGATACAATATGTGACAAAATTGGAATCCCACGGCAAAAACTTCCACACACAAACAAAACTAACCACAAGCACTACACCGAATACTATGATGAAGAAACAAAACAAATCGTTGCAAAAAAATACGCAAAAGATATTGAGTATTTTGGGTATAAGTTTGATGTATAAGATCATAGATTTGTGTGCTGTCGATGGATCTCCGTCATTAGATAGGCTAAATTTGCTAAGTAAAATAGCGGCGAATTGTTGGCGATTTACGCACTTTAATAGTGTTAAGATTTTTTCAGGAACAGTTTTTAAATTATGATTATATTGGTGCTGTTTTTCCTCGCGCTAAATGGAATGAAATCAATAGAGTAGGAAATGGCGGTTTCAGCTTGAGAACTAAAAAGTTCATGGAATTTTGCTCAAAATTTAATTATAGCGGCTCAGTTAATGAAGATAAATTTCTTTGTATTGACCATTATGAAGATATTATTTCTCAAGGTTTTTCTTTTGCTCCGCCAAGTCTTGCATCTAGTTTTTCTGTAGAAGAAAATACAGAATATACTGATTTGAGTGTAAACCCTTTTGGTTTTCATGGTAGCTCAAGGAGACCTCATCTTTATTCACGAACTTTACATCGCATCAACAATCTTGATTAATGAAAAATATTTTGGTCACAGGGGGGCTTGGTTTTATTGGTAGTAACTTCATCAAGCATATTTTTGAGAAATACGATTACCGCATATTCAATCTAGACGCTAAAACTTATGCCGCAAACTATAATAACATCAGCGAAGAAATTAATCGGTCAGGAAGATATTATTTATCTTTATATGATATCAATCAAACCAAAGACATTAAAAGATTGATCCAGAAGAATGACATAAATTACATTGTTAACTTTGCTGCCGAAAGTCATGTAGATAATAGCATAAGCAATTCAAAGCCGTTTATTCATACTAATATTAATGGAACTCATTCATTACTGACATTACTACATGATTGCCCAAGCATCGAGAGATACCTTCAAGTCTCTACAGATGAGGTATATGGTAGCTTAACAGAAGAAGACGATCCTTTTACTGAAAATACTCCGTTACAATCAAATAGCCCCTACTCTGCAAGCAAAGCGAGCGCAGATTTATTGTGTCGTAGTTTTTATGAAACTTTCAATCACCCCATTTTAATCACTCGTTGCTCAAACAATTATGGCCCGAATCAACACGAAGAGAAGCTAATTCCATTGATGATAAAGAAAGCGAAAGCAGGAGAAAAACTACCTGTTTATGGTGACGGTAGAAATATCCGTGACTGGATTCATGTCTCAGATCATTGTTCTGGTATTGATGCGGTCTTGCATAACGGCAAGCTAGGCGAGGTATATAATATTGGCGGTAAAAATGAAGTGCGTAATATTGATATCGTTAAAACTATTCTCAAACTATTAGGTAAAGATGATGATCAAATAGAATTCGTCAAAGACAGACTGGGACATGACTGGCGCTATGCAATTGATAATACTAAAATTCAAAACGAATTAAACTGGCTTCCTAGTGTAAATTTTGAAGAAGGATTAAAAGAATTAATATGATAAAAATATTTCAGATTTATTACGATAACAAGCAAAAACAAAAGCTTACTAAAGGTTTTATTCCGTACTTCAATCAGAATAAAAGCATCTACGTCGAGAATCAGTGCGTTAGCGACATCAGACATAGTGATCTAATAGAAGATACTGATTACATCGGCACATTTAGTCATAGTATGAATAAAAAAGTACTTAAGATTACATTTGAGGGTTTATGTCATAGTATAACGTCTAAACCTGATGGCGATATTTTTTCACCATCACCAAGGAACTGGCGCTGGAAACGAATGCGCAACCCTGATCCTCCATATTACCCAAACCAACTCAACATGAAAGATTTAGCGATACCATTCTTAAATGACATGGCGGATTTAAATATCATTAAAAAATCATCTATTGATTTGTGGACTAAACCTTATCCTCTTATTTTTTGCAATTTCTGGGTGGCGAAACAAGAAGTTTTTATAGATTATGTAGACAACTTTTTAAGCAAGGTTTTTGAACTAATTGAAAGTTACGACAAAGACAATTGGATATTTAATGCCTGCAATCGCTATCCTAAACCGCCGAAAGCGTGGCAAGATAGCACTGGATTCTCGCGCTATCCTATCATAACATTCATACTAGAAAGATTAATTAACATTTACCTACAAGACAGAAATTTAAACCATCAAGCAACATTATGAACAAAAAAATAACAGGATTTACAGCGGGTAATTTTGACCTATTGCACCCAGGTTACATTTATACATTTGAAGAAGCTAAGCGTCATTGTGACCGTTTTTTAGTGTTTTTACAGAAAGATCCAAGTGCTACAAGGTTTACAAAATATAAGCCTGTCATACCATGTTACGAACGTTACAAAGCATTAATGGCTATAAAATATATAGACGAAGTATATATGTATCAAACAGAGGATGAATTGGTGGAACTAATAAAATTCTGGAAACCTGATATCCGCATACTTGGAGAAGATTATATCGGTAAAGGTTTTACTGGTGATGATCTACCTCCCCGTGTAATATATACTACTCGTTCGCATGAATGGTCAACGACTCGGTTAAAAGATTTAATTACTAAACAAACGATAAAACAGAATCCAAATATACTGAAAGATGAGTAAAACCATATTTTACGGAGCCTTTGGTAGACATAACTTTGGGGATATGCTATTTCCATATATTTTAAAATCATTACTAAAAAGTAATTCAATAAATACAGACATAGAATATTGTGATATAACAGAAGCAGATATGAGGCGTGATGGTGGTCACAATGTAAAATCTATTACAGATTTCTTTGATTACGAATTAGAATTAAATTTGATTCAAGCAGGTGGTCATACTGCAAACGATTGTAATGCTCTGCAATATTTCCCCCAAGGCATAAAGAAGAAATATAGCCATTTATTGAATCAAAGAGGTATTTATCCTTCGTACATTTTAAGTAAAAAAGCATTCAATAAACCTAATATTTTTATAGCAAACGCAGTCGGAGGGTTTTCTGCTAGTGGCGCAAATAAATTAAAAGAGTATAATTTTGTGAGTTTTAGAAATAAAGGTTCTTATAATAAATCATTAGATTTTGGGTTAGAATGTCAATTCGCACCCGATTGCGTAGTATTATTGAAGCGCTTTTACGATAAAACCATCTCTGGCAGAATCTCAACTTCAGAAGATATAAAAACATTAAATAGCTTATATGGTAAAGATTATATTGCAATACAAATTAGTAAAGGTTTACTAAACGGACGATCAGGCGAAATAATTCAAAATGTTAAAAACGTAATTGAAGAAACTGAGCTACCATTGGTTTTTTTCTGCGCTGGGATCGCGCCGGGGCACGATTCAATGAATCTATATAAGCAAAAATTTCAAAATAGTGTACCAAACGATATGATTTATTTTTTCGAGGGAACGAATGTTTGGGATATTTGTAATGTTATATCTAATGCTAAATTTGTTATCGGAACAAGCCTTCATGTTCGCATAGTTTCCACTGTATTTAATGTTCCACGAGTCACCTTGTATTCTGGTCATGCAGGCAACAAAGCAAGAGAGTTTATTGAACAATGGGACACCGTAAGCCATTATAAAGACAACAAATCTTTAACAAAGTACATTCAAAAAGAACTTAAAGAACATGATTATGATGCTGATGCAAAACAATTAAAATTTTTAGAAAATGAATATTTAACAAAATCAACTTGGATAAATTTATTGAAATGAAAATATTTGGAATTGGACTCAATAAAACAGGAACCACAACATTAGGAGGATGTTTTAAAATATTGGGTTTTAGTCATCAATCGGGTTCATCAAGTCTTCTTCAAGATTTGGTATTAAACAAGAATTACGACAATATTTTTACCACCATAAAGGCAAATGATAGTTTTGAGGATTTGCCCTGGAATTTAATATACAAATATTTAGATAAAAAATTTCCAAATTCCAAATTTATTCTTACACTCAGAAAAGACAAAAAAACATGGTTAACTAGTTTTAAAAATCATTGCAATCGTGGAGCTGGAATGCCACTAAATAGAAAGTTGGCATTTGGTTACGATGAAGTGGACGGTAATGAAAATGAATTTCTTAAAATCTATGAAAAACATAATAAGGATGTTAAGGATTATTTTAAAAATAAACCAAATCAACTTCTTACAATTTGTTGGGAACGGGGTGATGGTTGGCGAGAGTTGTGTGATTTTCTTGATAAACCAATACCGGATCATCCACTCCCATGTCTGAATCAAAACAATGAAACCTAAAAACATATTAATAACAGGTGGTAGATGAATATTTAACAAAATCAACTTGGATAAATTTATTGAAATAATTTAGAGAATAAACAATGATAAGTTACGAAAATAATTTTATATATACTAAAGTCGGAAAATCGGGTTCAAATCGTTGCGGAAAAATACGCAAAGGACATTGAGTATTTCGGTTATGAATTTGGAGAATAATTTATGTACATAATACTAGGAAAAAACGGATACATAGCAGAAGCTATTATAAAAGAATTAAAGTCACGCGATTTACCTCATGTCGCTTGGAGTAGATCTGATGTTGATTATACAGATCTTAAAGAATTAAAGTATAATCTTTATATTTTAGGTGATGACTTGCATATTATAAATTGTGCAGGGTATATCGGCAAGCCAAATGTTGACGCTTGCGAATTAGCAAAAGCTGATTGCATAGAAGGTAATGTTTTGTTGCCTCTAATGCTTGCTCAACTATGTTGCGAAAAGAAATACGAATTCACTCAAATATCTTCGGGTTGTATTTATGGAGGGTACGAAAAACATTTTACTGAAAAAGATGCTCCCAATTTTGATTTCCAAAATGGTAGTTTTTATAGCGGAACAAAAGCTCTTGCAGAGAAAGTTGTATTACAAAATAATCCAAATAGTTATGTGTTCAGATTACGTATTCCTTTTGATGAATATGAATCTCCAAGAAATTACTTAACTAAATTATTATCTTATGACACTTTGTTGGATGCTGAAAATTCTTTATCTCATCGCGCAGATTTTGCTAAATATGTAATGGAGTTAATTGAGCAAAAAGTGCCACATGGAATTTATAATGTTACAAATAAAGGGAGCGTCACGACTAGAGATGTCGTACAGTTAATTAAAAAATATAATTTATCAAATAAAGATTTTAAGTTTTTTGATGATTTAGAATCTTTTAGCAAAGAGACAGTCGCCCCACGATCAAATTGTGTGCTGGATACGGCCAAGACAGAACAATATATAAAAATAAGAACTGCGCAAGAAGCGCTAGAAGATGCATTATCCAAATATAAATAAAGAATTTATTGATAAGCTATTAATTTTTGGCGCCGAACTTTCTAAAGAAGTTTGTCAAATACAAGAGCGCGGCTTCGAAACTTTACAAAAAGACGATAAAAGCCCGTTAACAGAGGCCGACCTTCATTCAAACAAAAGAATTTGCGAATTTTTGGCGGCAAACACAGATATTTCAAATATCATATCCGAAGAAGATAAAGAGGTTCAATATGAAGACCGCGCCAAATGGGATTATTATTGGCTCATAGACCCCATAGACGGCACAAAAGAGTTCGTAAAGGGAGGGGATGACTTCTGCATTAATATTGCCCTATGCAAGGGCTCAGAGCCTATATTTGGCTATGTAGCTTGTCCAAAGAAGCAAGACCAATACTTCGCTATAAAAGATCGGGGTGCTTTTAAAAACGGCGAACCAATTTACGCCAAATATTCTTACAATCCTCAAGGCGAACCAATCAAAGTAGTTGCAAGTAAATCCCATTTGAATAAAGAGACAGAGGAATTTATTAATAATTTAAAAAAGAATCACGAGGTTGAGACCTTAAACATAGGTAGTTCATTAAAATTTTGCTTAGTAGCAGAGGGCGAAGCCCACATATATCCTAGGTTTGGGCCTACTATGGAGTGGGATACTTGTGCGCCGCAAATCATTGCAGAAGAGAGTGGCGCAGATGTCTGTATTGCAGAAAATAGTCAGCCATTAGAATATAATAAAAAGAATTTACTTAACCCTTTTTTTATTGTTTCTTGTAAAATTTTAAAATATTTCTTGACTTGACTATTTATTTTTGCTATATTGTATAGCAAATGATAATCAAAAAAGAATTAAAGAATGCAACCTTTGAGTATGATGAAGAGACTAAGTCGTTTACATTATCTAATAAAGATGCAACAATTCAATTAAATAAGGTTTATGCGTTTGCTTTTATGCGTTTCGTTGTTCGCATGGCACAAAGAAATTGGCTGCGCACAAAAAAAAGTATTGACAAAACAGTAGAAGATATAGTAGAATCAGAACACATTGATCATCCCGATCAAATGAAAATTTTTGAATAATTATGAATCAGTTAGAAGTAGTATTAGCTAGTGATCACGCCGAGTTTTTTTATACAGACTCCGATGAAGTTGTCCCTGAGGGTGAACCTGTAGGAGTAGATTGGACACACAACAATGTGGTCGATCTTTATTTATTTAATAACATCTACCATGAGTTCAAATATGAAGAAGGAGAATACTGACAACCCAAAACTATTCGAATACAGAATTAAATATAATGCGGGGCAATATCATTCGATGCAAGATAGCTACCACTATTATAATGCAGAGAATGCCGAAGATGCTTTAAACTTTCATCTAGCTATGCTAGAAAAGCATAACCTACAGGTACAAACACTGTCTGTTGAGAAATATAATCCTTATGCAGACAAATGGGAAGATGAAAGTACTATTCTGAGTCAAGAGGCTTAACTATATACTCACCGATATGCTGACTCAGTATTCTAATTTGCTTTAATAAAGCCGCTTTTTTCTCTTTACTTTTTAATTTTTTAGCCTTATCATATAAATATATTATATACTCAGGGCTAACTTTTTGTTTTATCTCTCCTTTTTTCATAATAAATATAATACACTCAAATAATGAATAATAAAGAACGCTTAATTTGGTTTTTAGCCGCAATCCTCGGTGGATTTTTATACAATACGCAGAGCAATAAGCTCAATGATTTCGAAATGATGGAGACGCAATATAGACTCAATTCTTCAATCAAATCAGACCAAATATTAGATTTAATGCATGAGGTAAGCAATGCGAGAGATGGGTATTATCAACAAGGTTTCGAAGACGGCAAAAGTCATGCAATGATTTCAGCGGTTAAAGGAGAACATCTTTATGATTATTCTGACGGATATCATGCTGCATTATCACAATTCGATATGAATCAAAAACTCGGAAATAAAGATGATGAAATTCATAAATTATTTATGGACGCACTAGACCAAATATCTGACTTAGAAGATGGTTATAATGATTTACTTGATTCTGTAGGTTCGGTTAAGGATGGAGATTAAATCATCCCAAATTGTTTACTCTGAACATGGTTATGACGAATGTTTTGAATACAAAGATGGGGGCGGAAGAGTTCCCGATGGGAATGCGATTGGATATGAGTCCGATGATTCTTGTGCAAAACTTGTCCTTTTTGAAGATATTAAATATAGTAAATATAGCCACGATTATTGGGATAATATTGAGCTTGAACATGATATAGAAAGAGTAATAATACCATGATAAATTTTAGAAAAGGGTACGAGCCAAATAACCCAAAAGATGATTTAGTAAAAAAATTACAAAAAATTTTAGATTTAGTTTATAACGAAGACTCAGAATATTACCCCGGATCATTTCACCCAGAGACAGATTTAGCGGAAGTTACCGATGCTATTTTTCAAATTTTATTTAATCAAAATAACGAATCAGTTCATCTTATAATTGATAAAAACCCAAATAATAGTCTTGATATGACCATTGACAAAATCGAATGACTAATCGCCAAATAATAGATGATTCAAAAGACTACTACAAAAAAATAGAGTTAGTCCGCCGCCCACTTCTAAATTATGCGAGATCAAAAATATATGGCGCGCAGAATGCTGAAGATATTGTTCAAAATACAATACTAATACTTTGTCAAAAAATAAATGATTTCGACGCAAATAAAAGTTTTCATGGTTGGGCATTCAAAATATTAAAATTTCAAATGAATAATTATTTTAGAAAAGTAAAAAGAAATAAAGAAGATTGCGTTGAATACATCAGTGACATATGCACTGAAGAATCAAATTCTGCTTTAGATAAAATTATATCGAAAGAAAAATTTGATGAAAAAATGATTAAGATTCAATCATTAAAATACAGACTGCCCCCAAGGCAATCAAAACTCTTTCGCTATATTTCAGATGGACTCTCAAGATTGGAGGCGAGAAAAAGTTTAGGTATGACAGAAATTAATTTAAATACAACCTATAGCCGTACAATAAAAAATGCCATAAAAATCTTAAAAAACGAAAGTGCGCAAGTTAAATAATACCGCTCGAAAAGAAAAGATCTTAAAGCTTAGATCAGAGGGAAAAAGCTACAAAGAAATAGAATCTATTCTTGGTTGTTCAAAATCTACAATTTCTTATCATTGCGGAAATGGTAATGAAAAAAAGCGGGTTAAAAACGACATAAAGAAAAGGAAGCCAATTTGCAAAAAAGTTTCTAGTTTTAAAACAAGATGCTCTCGTGCAAATTATAAATTATTTCGATCTAAAGTAAAAACATTTAAAAGGCGCTCGCAATCAAAAGGTAACAAAACAAATACTATAGTGAATAGTATATCAAAAAACTATACCTGTCAGGATGTAATTGAAAAATTCGGAAATAATCCAGTCTGCTACTTGACAGGCAAACCTATAGATTTAGAAAAGCCCGAAACTTACAATTTAGATCATATAATTCCTGCGTCAAGAGGGGGTACGAATGATTTAAATAACCTAGGTCTTTGCATCAAAGAAGCTAATCAAGCAAAGGGTGATCTATTGATCAACGAATTGCATGATTTGTGTGAGCAAATATTACTTTGGAAATCTAAAAGTTAAAATATTATATACTGAACATATTCTTGGTTTGGATAGTTCTCTAATAATATAAACTTATTTGTTTGCGGTTCAAATATAAACCATCCTTGGCTCGTAAGCACTAAGTTAACGGCATGAAGACCGCCTGTTGCAGGGATTCTCCCAAATTCATTAACTTGTCTTACTACTACAATGCCTACTGCAAGTTCGTTTTTTGTGCCACTTTTAAAACTAGCTAAACTAATTGTTGATTTGTAAAGCATTGCATAGTTCTCGCAATCAAGAGATTCGCCTCCCTCTCCTAGTGACATTAAACCATTTTCAAATAATAATTTATTAAACCAATTATTGAATTTCCTAAAGAAAAAATAGTCAACTTGATCGTATTTACTATCCCAAAGTAATAATTTAATATTCGTTGGAACTTTCATTGGTACAGAGTTAAACGCTCTTTGCGTAGTGAAATGATATGCAAAATCTTTTTTAAATATTTTACTCGCTTTAGGGTCTTCTATTTTTGGAATATTTTTTAATTCACTTAAATCTACTTTGTTGCAAGCTACCATCGAAAGACTCATGATCGCTACTAAGCATAACGATAAAATCCAAGATAATCTACTATTCTTCTTTATTATATCTTTCATTTTCTCTTTCCTCTAGTTCTCTTTTAATTTGTGTTATTTCAGCCGCCGACATTTTTAAATATTGTTTCTTTGCAAGTATATACGCAGTCCTTACTCTCAAATGAGGGTGAGCCATAAAATCCTTGTCCTCCAAGTGTTTTATTATTAAATAATTAATAACTTTCTCATCCATATATATGGGTACACACAAAAAAAGTATTGACATTCTTTTGGTTATTTGACAGACTACAATTTTATCAATCATAAATATATATACAAAATGAATACTAAATATGTAAAATTAACTGATCTATGGAATAACGGAGAATATGCCGAGCTTGGACATATTATAAATAAAGAGGAATGGAAGCCTAGCGAAGTCGCTAAATTTTGTTCTTATTTCGCTAAATATTGCGGTCTTAATCAATTAAATATTCTTTATAAGTTTCTTTAATGGATAAGTTTGAATTAGCTTGGGATACATATGATTTCCATACTGCGATTGCTTGCGAGCTAGAAGGCAAGCATAGGTTGCTAGTAGATTCTTACCATAGATTTTTAGAAAATAATCTAAATCCTAGCCAAGCAAAGAAAACATATATTCGTAATAAATTAAATAAATCCTTCAATTCGATACTTAGCACTTATAAAAAGCAACTAGATTCTATTGATGATTTAATTAAATATTATAAGACCGATAAAGATATTAGTAATGTAAGAGAGTTGAATCCACAACTTTTATTTGATCTCAAGAATACTACCTCTACTTTAGTAGAAGAGTTGAAAGTCTTCAGAAGAGAGATAAATGAAGTTTTGCGTTGACAATGATTATTTTATTATATAGAGTGCTGTTATTATGAAAAGAGGAAGACCAAAAGGATATAGTCCATATGTTGAAATTAAATACGAAGACCTCGCTGATTGGGTCGGGCGCAAGACAAAAGTGCCCGTCCCAAGAAAGTGGCTTCAAGCTCTGATGGGTGAAGAAATAGAAGAGGATGAAAATACTCTTGACAATACTCCCAAAAATGAGCATACTGAAGAGATTGTGCCGAAGATTGAATATACATTAACAAAATTCTAATATGAGTAATTATTTTTCAGATTTAGTTGGTCAAGATGCAGTTAAAAGAAAGCTGACATTTTACCTTAATGCTTTCCATAAAACATCGCAAGCTCCATTTCTCTTGATGGCGGGTGCTAAAGGTTTAGGCAAAACAGAGTTCGCTAAAAACTTTGCCAAGAATCTCCACAATCAAGATGGTGAGAAGAGAGCATTTCTTGAATTAAATTGTTCAACCATAAAAAACAATGAGCAATTCTTTGAGCAAATATTTTTGCCCTTGATTTGTGATAATGAGATAACTATTCTTTTTGATGAGTGTCACGAATTACCACAAGATTTGACAATGGCTTTCTTGAGTATTTTTAATACTGAATCAAATAGTCGTAAGAATTTTGAATGGAATGGAATGAATTTTGAATTTAATTTCATGAAGCAAACTTTTATCTTTGCCACTACTGAAACTGATAAAATATTTCCACCACTCAAAGATCGTCTTACCATAGTTGATTTTGAACCTTATAGTAAAAAAGAACTTGCAGAAATAGTTAAGCTTTGTGCCCCCGATATTTTCATAACCGATGAATGCATTCAAGAAGTCGCGACTACTATTCGGAGCAATGCTCGTAGTGCAGTAAAGCGTGCAAAGGAAATAAATCTTTATTGCGGGGCGAATGATAGTAATACTTTTGATGTTGATGATTTCAAAGAATTATCTGATACTATTGGTATTCTTCCTTTTGGATTGACAAATACAGAGAAACAAGTATTAGAAATATTAAATGAGTGCGGTTCTGTGTCCTTAACAAGTCTCTCTGCGAAGCTAGGTCTTAGCCCTACCGCTGTTCGCAGGGATCATGAACTTTATCTCCTTAACAAAAACCTTATTGAAATAGATGGTAAACGTAAAATAACTTTTAATGGTAGAAAAATTTGCTCACAATTATGAATAAAGACGAAAGAGAAAAGCTACGACAAGAAGTTTATGAGCTTTGGTATAACGAAAAAGATGTGAATAAGAAAGAAACCTTGCAAAGAGTTTTAGATTTAATTGATTTTACAAACCAATCCATGAAAAAACTCAGAGAAGTTTCTAGCATATTTTCATCAATGTTATGAAAGAACAAGAAAAAATTTATTTAAAATGTGCAGAAGAGCTAAATGAATTAGCTACTAGATTATTGCAACAAGTCAATAAAAATAAAGACTATACTCAGCAAATAAAGCAAGAATTAGAAGATGTAGAAAAACAAATAAAATTGCTAAAAAAAATTTTAGAGTAAAGCGATATCAAAGTCAGCATTAACTGATCCATTATTACCATTAGCACTAATAACATTAAATATTATATCTGATTTCGGCTCTAATTTTAATGGAAATGGGTAATCTTCTTGAATCGAATAATCTGTTCCTGCTGATGTTCTAGCAAGCACTCTAAATACTTTGTCTTTTTCTCTCACGTGTATGTCTATTGTGAATCCGATTGCCGATGAACTACCTGTGTTTTGTGCAGTAATTGTGTGCTTCAGTAAGTAACCTGTGCAGTCAGCAGGAATTGTATATAAAGCCATTAATGTTTGATTGTTACCTGCTAAAATTTTAGCATACGTATTTACTGACCCTTTGATAGATATATCTCCAACCAAGTCATCTACACCATTATTATATGCTCTAAAGACTCTTGACCATTTGCCCGAAAGAGCCAAAGGGGTAGTTCCTGTTAAAGTAATTTCTTCTTCTTTTTCTTCAAAATTCTCATTTAAACCTATGACAACAATTTTTTCGGTATCCGCGTTTTCTGATGAAACTATCGTTAAAGATTCCCCTGCATCGTTTGGAAATATATATTTCCCATTAGCTACTGATACTTCTGATGATTGATCGCAAATTGTATATGGTTGATCTTGGCTTACAGAGCCTGAGATTCCTTTAACACTTCCAAATTTATGTACAAAGTTTTTCGCATTACTTAAAATGTAGCTTGACGTAATACTAGACTCTGATTGAGGAATCCAATTTGAGTCACTTTCATCCCACACATAATTAAAATTTATATTTGTATTTCTTTCGTGTGCAAACGGATTTGTATTTGGATATTTTTGATTTGACATATTGCTTAATATATATTACACTTATTTTTTTATGTTTAAATATTTCAAATATTACAATTGGGGGTTGACATTAATCATTTTATTAGTTATTATGATATTTTTATGGGTTAAATGAAATATGAAATAGATATATCAGAAGAAGATTTGGCAAATTGCTATACAAATCAATGGGTACTAGAATGGTGCAAGAAATATCACCCCGAAGCATTTGAAAAAGCAAAAGAGTTTATAAAAAAATACATGGAAGAAGATGAAGAATAAATGGTGGATATTATTATTGTTTACATTTGGTTGTCAATCGAGTAAGGTTGAAGAAGAAATTGATTTACCTCCACCTCCGCCATTACCTACGCATTTTCTCATTCCAAATGCTCCACCAAATTTTATACCCGATATAAGAGAAATCCAAATAAACTCTGTACCTCATCCATTTCGTATTTCGGGGACATATGTCGTTTGGGTTAATAAAAAAAAGTTGAACTTAAATAAGCACCAAGTCGATCAATTAGTAAAGCATTTAGATTTGTCAATGGAAATACCAAAGAATACAGCCCAAATACATAGCGGAGAAGGATGGTTATTTCCTTTTGATATAGATGAGTGAAAAAGATTTACCCGATAATTATGTACCGAACCCCCACTCATTGCCTTACGCAAGCGACTTGGGCGCTCCTGTCATTCGCCCCGATCATAGTCTTGGTGGATGGAAATTAGGTGCAGTACATACTGCAAATAAACACTACGAAGAGCGATTTAATAAATTAAAACAAGAGTTTGAGGGGTTAGCGGAAGATTACAAGTGGAATCAAATAATATTTAACGCAGAGATGCGCTTCAAACCTGTTATTGGTAAGGAATATTTTTTATATAAAAAGAGTGATGGAAGTTTTTACTTGACTTTATTTGCCCCTCATGAGAAGATAGGTGGAAATGAAGGATACCAAGGTAAATTTAGACTTAATTATGATAATAGATGGGAGCAAATAAAATGTGGAACTACCGAATAATACAAACTAAACCTAAAGAATATGGGTTATATGAAGTTATCTATAATGACGATGGAGATATTTCTGCTTATACAGAAAACCCCGAAGTTATAGCGGAAAGCCCCGAAGATTTACTTTTGAGTCTTAGGCTTATGCTAGATGATGCGCAAAAATCTTACAATAATATCTTAAAATCAGATGAAATAGAATTTGCCCCTCTTTACGATGAAAGTGAGATGAGTGAAGCAATGACTATTGAAGAATTTAAAAACATAAACTCATAAGTAAAAACATTGTATCTACTACAATATCTCTTTCTAAAAAAAATAAAGATAAAGATACTATAATATACAAACTTCTTTCAAAATCAGCGTCCACTACTTATGAGGATAGCATATTACTGCAATCGCTGAAACAATAGATAGCCACAGAAATACATCCCACAATTCCATTATCAAGCTCATTTGTTTAATTTTTCGTAAATCTTATGGATGTCTTGCCTTCTGTCTTCTAATAGTTTTGATGTTTGATCCCATCTTTCTGCATCTCTAGCGCCATTTTTTGCTAAACTTACCTCTATTTCTCTTAATTTTGTAGAAACTTTTTCTATTTTAATACTTTCTCGTTTTAAATAAAAAGCTATAATGGATACCATCGCTCCAATCCCTAATATAATAATTTTTTCTATCTCCATAATAATAAATACACATAAAGGCTTGACAATAATTGATGTTTAATATAAGCTTACAACTATGAATCAAATACTAGGACTAACTTGCATAAGTGAAATACTAAAAGAAAAGGATAAAGCAAAATATTCTTTTCGCACAATGACTCGCAAACGCTTTAATGATTTGTGTAACCAAGAAGGTAGAGATGAAGCAGTCAATCAATTATCTGAAAGAATTTTGCACAATGTTATTGTTACTCAATATATTGTCAATCATTGTCATTCCTCAAATCTTAGGCATTATCGTCTTAGTTCTGCTCTTTTTCCTCTCCTTACCGACCAAACTTTGGATATTTCTCTTGAAGATTTACCGCACAAAGCAAGAATAGAACAAGAGCTAAAGTTAGTAGGTTTAATTGCGGAAAAGTTTGATATATCAATTGGTTCTCACCCCGATCAATTTAATGTTCTTGCATCTCCCGATAGAGACAAAGTTAATCGTACAATAAACGAACTTAATTTTCAAGCAAGCGTTCTTGATATGATTGGTTTACCTCAAGATCATACTGCACCAATGAATATTCATATTAACTATTCGCCAAAAGAAGATGAAACATTGGAAGTTGTTGCTACTAGATTTTTTCGCAACCTTTCTATGTGTGATAAAGGTGTTTACAAGCGTCTTACTATTGAAAACGAAGACAAAGGTTTTTGGAATGTAGACAATATCCTTAAATTCAGTGAATATATCTTCAAGAAGTATCGGCTAAATATACCTGTTTGCTACGACAACCTACA
>Ga0181421_1000118_pt1 | contig 20501 bp, 10 predicted proteins | sample 44SPOviralmetaG_FD_130146 | JGI IMG/M metagenome (GOLD analysis project Ga0181421, IMG submission 130146) | Marine viral communities from the oligotrophic San Pedro Time Series (SPOT) site, San Pedro Channel, CA, USA - 44 SPOT_SRF_2013-06-19 | ecosystem: Environmental > Aquatic > Marine > Strait...
GATACGACAGAGAAGGACGCCCTTATCGGTGTATCAATGACAGGAATCGCGAGTGCCGCTGTGCTGCCGTTGGATATGAAGGCCGCTGCAAGTATAGTAAAAAGAGAAAACTCAAAGACAGCTAAAGCAATTGGTATTAATCCAGCTGCAAGATGTACGACCGTGAAGCCTGCTGGGACAACATCTCTTGCATTAGGAACTTCGTCTGGTATTCACGCGTGGCATGCGGATTATTATACACGTAGAATAAGAGTTGGTAAAAACGAATCTATGTATAAGTATTTATCTACTAACCATCCTGAATTAGTTGAAGATGAGTTTTTTAGACCTCACGATACAGCTGTAATTAGTATACCACAAAAAGCACCTAAAGGTTCTATAATAAGAGGTGAATCACCATTTGATTTACTTGAGCGTATAAAAAAAGTAGCTACAGAGTGGGTTAAGCCTGGCCATAGGAAAGGATCTAACACTCACAATGTTTCAGCTACAGTTAGTTTAAAGCAAGAAGAGTGGGATGCGGCTGGTAAATGGATGTGGGAAAATAGAGATCATTACAATGGTCTATCTGTATTACCTTATGACGGTGGTACATATACTCAAGCTCCATTTGAAGATATAAGTAAAGTAAACTATGATATGGCTATGGCTCATCTTAAAGATATTGATCTTAGTAAAATTATAGAAACAGAAGATGAAACAGATCTTGCAGGAGAATTAGCTTGCGCAGGTGATAATTGTGAAATTAAATGAGACGATTAGCTGTAATAGGCGGTATTGGCATGATGACTTTTGCTGGTACCAATATGATCTGGCATAAACAAAAGCTAGATTTTAATCCCAATACACTTGCAATAGCAAGCGGCGCTTTTATAGTGTCAATAGGTATAACTATTAAAATATGAATTATGTGTGACGGTTGTCCGGGCGGATTTTGCCCATGGTGTTAAATATAAAAAGGGGAAGTCGTAATGACCTCCCCTTTTTTGGTTACAGGAACTTTGGGTATGGTGCCCATTTTTTTTTTGTTCCTTATAAACTGTTTGATCCTATAGAACTTGGCTTAATAGATTTTTTGGCAGAATTAATTACAACATTACTTCCGGCTTGCACTACTTTTCCTATTGCTGTCTTTGCTGTTTTTAAACCAAAAAGACTTCCACCACCCATTAACCATTCTCCTGGATGCCCAGTCATTTCAATAGCACCACCAGGATACATCTTCTTCCATTTTTTTCTATCATTGTCTTTCTTTATTGCTGCGGCAGATTTTTTATTGAAGTCGTTAATCTTTTGTTTCATAACCATATTACTAAATCCTTTGTCGATAGGTGGTACATAGTTTCCATCTTTTAATGGATCATACTTAGGTATAGGATTTTTGACCTTATCCATAGCAGCACCCATCTTTTTCATATCTTTTCTAGTATCTATAAAAGGATTATAAACTTTTTGTTTTAATTTTTTATACCTATCAGTACTATTCTTACCTTTAGAGTCTAAACTTCTTAATTTCTTAAGTTTTCTTACTTGTTTATTTTCTCTTTTAACTTCTTTACGATTATTCATCTTTATCTTTTATGTGTTTACTCATAGCTAACCCTAGCTTCTTCCCAAGATCAGAATCTGATTTATAATGTGCTTTAGCTACATTTCTACTATAACATATATCTTTAGCTGCTTTATCTAACTGTGTAGACTTTTCAGGATATTTACCTTTTAAATAATCAGATATTAAATAAGCTTGAGTAGAGTGTCCTGATGGATATGAAGGAGTTTTCATAGATTTTAATTCTACATCTTTAAGTTTTATCCCATAATGTTTAGCTAAACTTTTAGGTCTTGGCCTGTTAAAATACTTTTTAAGTTTTCTTATGTGAGGTATTGAAGCGTTTATTAATTGATTTATTTTTTCATCTTTAACTACGCTATTAAACTTCTTACTCACATCGTCATTGTCTTTAACAAACTTCTCATCATCGGGAATATTATTTATTTTCTTTATCTCTGAAAGTGTTTTTAAAGAATTATCTTTAGGTGGATTTTCTTTTTTAAAATTATCTATGTTAAATTTATCTAGCATAACTATTTCATTAATTCAAGTAATTTTTTTACTCTATCTTTTTCGTATTTTAATTTAGCTATTTCAGACTTACTTAAACCTAGACTATCTAGTTTTCTAACTTGTTCGTCTTTATTAAGTTTCTTGTACTTATATTCATCAACTGCTTTTTGATCTATTTTTATCTTCTTTTTGCTATTTTTAGCTATTATTAAGTCTATTTTAGCTTGTTCAGATCTAGCATTTTTAATAGTGTATTCTCCAAAGCCTAAACTTTTCAACATTTTAATCTGTTGATCTGCAGTTAACTTTTTTAATACATCATTGTCAGTTGAACCTTTAGCGTTCTTATAGTTCTGTACTTTTGTTTCAGATTTTTTTTCAGCTTTTTCTTCGGGAGTTGCTACGGCTGGTGTTTTAGGATCTTCTAGCTGCCACTGAGGCCAACCAGCTAACATAGCTACTCTTTTCCAAAGTTCTAGATCTTCGTTTAAAGCAGCTTCTATATTGTTAGCCTTATTTATAACTCTGTCTACTGGAATATTAGTAGTAGCTGAAACAACTTTAGCAGCAGCTTCATAAGCTGGATTATCTAAAGCAAAACCTTTATCGTATATTTTTTCTCTACGTTTCTTACTATCAAAATGCCAAGCAGCTTGTTTTAGTTTTGATATTTTAGAATTTATTGGCGGTGAAAATTGAGTTAATTTCCAAACAGAATCTACATATTCAGGTCTTTTTCTTTGTGATCTTTCATATATATCCATTAAAAAGTTTTTACCAACTGAAACTGCTGCTCCACCTATTCCAAGACCTCTTAGTAAAGAGTCTAACATACCGTTTGCAACTTTTATAAACTTCTTTTCTCTATTTGGGTTTTCATCTTCTTCGTCATCTCCAAATCCAAACACATTAAACGCTTGTTGTAGAGCATTAAACATAAGGTTTTGAACAAAACCGTAGTATATAACTTTACTTATGTTAGCTTTAGCGTCTCCTCTACCGTTAATTAAATCTTGAATAGCTCTTTTCTGTAGCCTAGTATATTGCATTGGCGTATTAGCAAAAGCTAATATTAACCTACCAGCATTACTCGACTGCTGAGCTGATATTTTGCTAGGATCAGAAGACTGTTGAGATTGTTCAGCTATCTGTCTAAACTCTATCATAGCTTGTTTTTTAGCATCTGCCTCTGACATTCCTTTACTTACTAGATCATTTATTCTATTACGGTAAAAAGAAGCACCACCCGACGCAATAGCAAAGCTATCAGCATACTGTGTAGGTAAATAACCTTTTTGTAATATATAAGCTATAGCTGCTTTAGCTTTGTTTTTACTAGTAGCAGCGGCATCTGCTATCTCACTTTCTGATATGTTAAGTTTTAAACCATTACGTCTATCTAGTAAATAATCAGAGTTCATTAATTCTTTAAAATCTGACCAGTATTGTTTTTGATTAGCAAATGCTTTACCAGCTTTTAAAGGATTATTAAAACTCCAATTAACAAAGTTTATAGCAGACAAAGTTTGAAGAACTGCTGATCTCGTATTGAAAAACATTATAGTACCTATAGATCCATTTATATAATCTAATATTTGGTTTTCTACTTTACTACCACTACTTATTCTGTTTTTTCCAGACTTCATACGTGATAATATGTTTTCTAAAGCTTCTCTATATTTAGTACCATATTGAGCTTCTAACTTATTTAAGTTTTCAGGAGTATATATAGCATCAACACGCTCTTGCCAATTGGACAAATATTTAGATCTTTTTTCTGTATTTATTAAATTAATTAGATCAGTTGTTATAGTACCTACTAACCAGTTTTGATCTGGTTTTGAATATCCATCTCCTTTAGTTATAGTAAGTATCTGCTCGGCAAACTCTTTTAATTTAGGATCATTATCAACAGTGTCGTTTAATTCTTTTAAATCTCTCTTAGATAAACCAGGAACTTCATAACCCATAGCAGTAAACAAATTAACTCTTACAGCTTGTTCATTAGTGAAGCCGCTATCATTTTTCTTTTTTAGATCTTTAGGAACATTTAAAGATTTTTTTAACTGCTTGAAATCGTTCATTAAGTTTAACCTAGCGGCTGATAAGTTTTCTTGAGCTTTAGTATAAGGGTCTAATAAATTTTCTTTATACCAAGCCATCTGAGCATCTCCTTTTGATCCTTTTGTTAGTGTAGGATATATTAAGCCTAAGAAATCTTCTGCCGAATAAGGTATAAAGAATTTAAAATTACCTTTGTTTGCTCCAATAGTTTTAGCTTTTGCAGCTGAATATTCTTTAAAAGATTCAATACCTGTAGTTTCTTCTAACAACATGTTGAATTCTTCACCAAGCTTCTTGCTTTCTTGCATCCTAGCTTGTTGAACTTTAGATTTTACATCTACAACACTTAAAACATCTCTAACAGCTTTAACATTTTGAAAAGCATCATCTGCAAAGTAGAAGTCATTATAACCTTCCGCTGCTTTATTTAATATCCAATTAGCCTTTGCTTCACCTGGAGACTTGCCTAATCCAACTATGTTGCTTTTTTTAAACTCTAAACCTTCAGCTTTTAAAAAATCGTATATAGCTTGTTCAGCATTAGGACTTCTTGCTGTTAATACAAATAAGTCTTCGTTGCCTCTAGACTCTTTAATGGTCTTAGCAATTTCAAATAAAGGCCCACGACCACCTTCGGTGACATTATCAAAGTCACTGAAATCCATAGTCCATCCATCTTGTATCATCTGAGCGGCATCGGTAGCAAATTTTTCAGCATTCATCTCTACTGTTTCATCACCTCTTGTCGCAAAAACTTTATTTTTACTAGTGGCTAGCGTGTCATCAAAATCAAATACTCTAATCTTTTTAATAGGTCTGTCTAAAGAGTTAGCTAATTTTAAAGCTTCATCTATACCAGCGGCTTTGCTAAGCAGCTGTTCCATACTTAAATCTTCGTCTATGTCTAGTACTTTAGATCCTTTAAGCTCTGTAGAAGTATTTTTAGATGCATCGTTTTGAGTTTTTGCTAAACTAGGTTGCCCGTTGTTTGGAAACTTAGTATAAGTAGCTAAACGTTTCTTAGCATCTTTAATATCTATTTTACCTAAAACAACATCAGATATTAATTTATTTTGAAGTGATATAACTCCTGGAAATGTTTGAACTGTTTCCGCAACACCTAGACCAAATTTATCAGCATATGTTTGCCCTGTTCTAATGTCTCTAACAGTATTTAAGTTTATGCCAGCCATAGCCATACGAGCTATAGGATTATCATTTATAGACATTCCTTCTGGCAATGTAGCAGCGTAATTTACATCAAGTTTAGAGTCGTCTTTCTTAGATAATATAGTTTGAGAAAAGTTTTTTCGTATATCAGCCATTACAGCTTTAGGCTTATTCATTTTTATAGCTGTCAATATACTAGCACCAACTACAGAAGCTGGAGGATTATGTTCTTCTCTATAAAGTTTTTGTGATCTCTTCTCTAACTTACTACCGGCTTCAAAAACATCTGAAACACCTTCAAAAGGAGCAGCTGCTTTTATAAGACCTCCAGTAGCTTGATAACTTTGTATTATTACCATGCCAGCTATATCCATAGACATTCCATTGTCTACTGCGTTGGCTAACTGAGTAACAACATGATCTAACATCTTCATATTTATTTCAGACTGAGTCATGTTAGTGTTACCTACTTTTTTGTCTAATTTATTTACTAAAGCTTTTTCACCTATAAACTTACCTTTTGAACTTATACCTATTTGACTATAACCATTTTCATCAAAAGGAGAATCGTTAGCTGCTTTCAATAATTCTATATAAGCTGGATCTTTTTTACCCCAATACAAGTTACCTGGTTTAGCAACCCATAATGATGGATCAACTTCAAGTATTTGATCTCTGTATTTATCTAAATTAAAAGTTTTTAATACTCCATCTACAAGCTTAACATCTGCCAACCTATAGAAATTGCCATCTTTAGTTTTAATATATTTACCAATATTTTTAATACCTGCTTTTTCAGCTTGTTTATAACCGTTGAATCTATTGTTTTCATCCCCGTAAAAAGTTTGTCTTCCAGCGCTAGTCATTGCGCCTGCTATTATTACTGCTTTATCTACAAAACCATTTTCAGCAGCTTGCTGCATTTGAGTTTGAAAACTATCTCTATTAGACTCTTTAATAGCATCAGCATTAAAGCCTAGCTGTTTAGCTATTTTGTTTTTATCTCTTAATTGAGCAGCTTCTTGCATTTCTACAAGTTGATCAGCATCAAACTTTAAAGAAAACAACTGATCTGGTGATCTTTGAGATTTTAAAGAAACTTTAGCGGCATCTTTATCACCTTTAAAAACAGAGGGTATCATGTTTTTACCTAATTCTTCAGCCATAGATTGAGCTGTTGATGTTTTTCTATTTCCTTTTAAGCCACTTTTCTTTCCTGTTTCTGGGCTTATAGCAGGTGCTAATAAAAAGTCTTCTAGTTGTTTTGCTGTAAAGTCTTTTTTATTGTAAATTCTAGCTCCTTGAGCTGTGTTTTCAACATAGACTTGATCATTTCTTATAGCCTCATCTATATCAGCTTGCTTAGTTAGTCTTATACCAGGCTCTGTAAATATTCTGTTTTCTGGATTTGTCTGAGACTCAAGCTTAACAAAGTATTGAGCAGGCATAATATCCTTTAACTTAGGCGCTAGTTTCTTTATAAAGAAATCATAGTCTTTACCTTTGCCAAACTTATTTTTAATCTTGTTAGTTAACTTAGCATCTAATACTTCTTTAATAAAAGGTCTAAATTCTTTAGAGTCTACATCCGGTCTAACACCTTCTTTTATTTCTAAAACAGCTGACTCTATTTCTCTTTCTAATTGTGGATCAACTAATGATGGAACTTGTTGTTTTATCTTAGACCTTTTAGATGGCATAGGTTTATCATCTAACGTGTTTGTAAAGTCTTCACCAGTACTAAGTCCAACTTGTTCATTAACGTCCTTAGAAATGCCCTGTTCAACACTAGCGATACCTAAACGCTCTGCTAAGCTATTAGCTCTAAGATAACCTCTATTTACAATAAACTTTTCTATGTCTTGTTTATCTTGATACTCATCAATAATCATAGAGTTTATGTCGTTACGCATAGAGTCTGCAAACTTTTCTCTAGTAATACCACGTCTAGCGTCTGGAGCTATTGGGTCATATAGTCTTTTTACTTGAGACTTTATGAATGATTCTACAGTCGGTTCTAGTGTTGTAAATATTTCTTGTTCTAGTCTACGTTGTTTACTAGTAGCTATAGGTTCTTTGTTAAACCTTTTAGCTAACTCTGTATTTTCTTTTACTTCTTGTTTTAAATCAGCTATCTTTTCTTTAACAGTAATGGTTTCTTTAGGTGACAATTTTTTAGAGGCAACCATCTTCTCTTTAACACTGTCGATTTCTTCTTGTATAGGTATAACTTTAGTGTCTTCTTTTTCCTTAGCTTCTTCAGCTTTTTCTAATTCTTCTTGCTTAGCTAAAACATTACCTCTGTTTCTTAATTGTGGATCTACTTTAATCTTTCCTTTTATAGCCTTTTCTTGCGCCAACGAAATGTTACCTTCTTCTAAGTTATCAGAGTAATCATTTAATATTTCTAGTATGTTATCTTCTTTAAGATTTAATTCCATGCCTAGATTCTGATACAATCTTCTTACTCCTCTTTTTAATTGTCTAGAAACAGAGTTGTTTTGATCGAAGTAACCTATTTTTCTTAATTGAGTATAAAATGGCATTACCTCTTGCATCACAGCATTACCATCGTAGTTTTCATCTGCTCTATATTTAGCTAATTGTTTTTCTAATATAGCTGCTCCTTGTGGATCTGTTTTACGTATTTCTTTTAACACTTTATCAGCGAGAGCATAAACAATATTTTTGTTTTCTGGTTTTGAAAATGCTATGTCAGTAAACAAGTGAGTTCCTTCATGTATGTCGGCTCCTAATGCGGCTGCATCTTCAGACAATAATATAACTCCGCTGTTAGGTAGATAACTACCTTCCATTCTGAAGTCACCATTTTCATCTACTAACTGGTCCATATCTATGTTATACTCGTTAGCTAGCGCTTGAGCTTCTCCTGGTGAGAATATTCTTACTTCAGTATTTTTTGGATCAAACTGTATCTTATTAGCCTCTACTTGTTCTTGTACTTCTTGCTCTGTAAGATCTGGGTTTTCTTCTCTTATAGTTTCCTCTATTTGTTGATTATCTAGATTTACCTTTTCTTCTGTGCTTATTACAAGTTGCTTTTCTAAACTTTCTTTTACTTTGCTCTTATCTACTTTAACATTGTTGCTATCACCTGATATTTCAGCCATTTGTGTATTTATAGCGTCTATCTGTTTATCTATTCTACCAGTAGAACCTTTAGCTAGTTTCTTTTTCTTTGCTTCTAGATCTAATTTTTGCTGCAGTAAATAAGCCATTTCAAACTGAGCTGTACCACTTAATTCTGAGTCTATTTGATTATATAAGTTGAAAGTGTTTTGAGCTTCCAGTATTAATTTTTCTTTTTGATTTTGTTTTAATTCTGGATCTGATGATATTTTACTTATTTTATTTTGAAGTTGATTAGCATCTCTAGCTGTGTCAGCGTAGTATTCTCTTAGCTTGTCAGTTTTTTGTCTTTGTTCGTAAGTTGTACCTAAGTTTTTATCATTTAATATTTCTTCAGCGGGATTACTAGCCATTTCAAAAGCAGCACCACCAGCACCAGCTAAAAAAGAAATCTGCATCATATGTGTTCTTTGCTGCTTAAATTCTTCACTGTCGTAGTCAGGTATTTCAAAATCTACTTTATTAAGCGTCTTACCTTGCATCCACTCGTCAATTTGAAAAGCAGCATAGAACTGAGTAGTTTCTTCTATTGTTTCAAATAAACCTGTAGTAGTAAATTTTTTGCCTCCTCTTATTAATTTAGCAGCGTTATTACCTATGTAGTTGTTTACAGCTATTTGTAGTTCTTTGGCTGTTACGTTTCCATTAACAACTTTTCTAAGTATGTGATTCGTTATTCTATCAACAATTTGTTCTCCACCTTTACCAGGGAATTTACCACTTAATATTTTACCTGATAAATGAGATAAAGCTCCCTCTACAGCAGCTTGGGTATATGAATACATTAACTGTCTTGACTTTGGATAAGCTTGCTCATACTCAGCTTGAGCATCGGCTTTGCTCATACCATTTTTAACTCTTTCTTCTATAAACTTTTTCTCTCTTTTATCATTACCTATTTTAGCTTGTGCTAAACTGCTATAAAAGAAACCTCCAAATAGACCAGACACAGGGGCTCCAAAAGCAGAAGCTGCCATTTGTGTAAACGCTTGAACAGTTCCACCAACTAAAGTTTCAGCAAATCTAGCTGAATAAGCTTCAGAATTACCGTAACCTACTAAAGTGTCTGTAATAGATTTTATTTGAGACTCCATAGAAGCCTCTTGACTTTTAAAAGTGCCTTTGTACATCTTGTATTCACCATCGCTGATAGTACCTAGTGTATGGCCTAGTTCATTTATTCCTTCAGCAAAGTTCTGCATCATGCTAACTTTACCAACAGTAACAGTAGCAAACTGCTCAGCAAAAATATTATATACTTCTAAAAAAGGATTACCTTCTGATAAGTTAGTTTTTTGTTTACTAAGTTTATCAAATCTTTCTGTATTAGTATTCCTTAACATAGCTTTAGAAGCATCTAACATGTTGTAGGTTGAAAGATTGTTAGATATTATTTGGCCTATCTCTTCTACTTCTAAATTAAGAACAGCTTTTTCTTCTCTAATTTTATTTATTTTTTCAAACTCTTCTTTGTGTAGTTTTTTGTAACCATCTATAGCGCCGTTTACTTTTCTTAATCTTTTTTCCTCTGCTGTAGCTTCCCAATTTTTATAATCTTCAAATAGCTTATCAGTATTTTGAGGATTTCTAACTTGACTTAATCTAAGTTTTTCTCTTTTTTCTTTTACTTCTTTAACAAACTCCTTATTTATATTTTCAATAACAGTTTTAGTTTCACCAAAATTTTGAGTTATTACAGCAGCTGGTCCTTTTTCTATTTGTAAATTTAAATCTTTTATTTCATTTAAAATATCTTTACCTTGTTTCTCGCTTTTTTCTAATACGTTTATACTATCTTTTTGTTTTTTCTCTATTTCTTTAAAAGATTTTGTAATACCTCTATCTGTTCCACTAAAGTTTTTAGGCACTTGAGTTGATTGTTTATACTCAGTAGAATTTTCATCTATAAAATCTAAAAAACCAGCTACTTTCTTAGGGTCTTCATCACGTTGAAATAATTGATCTAAAAATATACCTTTGCCTACTTGTATAGATTTTGCAAGACCTTCTTCCTCCATTAACTTATTAAAATTCCTTTTATCGTAAAAAGCTTTACCAAACTTGTTACGCTTAGGAAGAGCTGGTAGTTTATTTTCTATTAAAGTAGCATTATAATCTAAATCACCATTGTCATCAAATATAGCGTTTTTATATACATAAACATCATCACCGTCAGCTACAGCAGCTAAACCGTGATTTATGTATTTATCATTAATTTTTTTAGTTAAATTTCTAGGATTTAGTGTAGAAGCTTGTCGTGATCCTTCAAAATTATCTCCTCCAAAAAAAATATTTCCTTCATAAGGGTTGTATGCTTTTACAGGAACCCTTTTTCCATTTTCATCTTTTTTAAAATATTTAGAATTAAATACAGTAGGTACTAGTTCGTTTGCTGAAGGTTTATTTACGTCTACATCTATAGTATTATAAGTATTATAAATACTATTCTTATTTAAGCTATTTTGATAATCTTGTTGTTTTTTAATTTGATTATCATTAAGTTCTGATAATTGTTTTTTTAATTCTGTTTTCTTTATAGGATCTTTTTCTTCTTCAATCTTTTTGTTTAGTAAATCTTTTTCAACTTCATACTTTTCATTGTTAGGCTCTTTTATAGTTAAATCAAGACCACCATCATCAGTTGTAACTTCAACATCTTTTAATCTAACGTCTTCCTGTAATATGGCGTCGTCTTTAATAGCTATAGGATTACCTATTATTTCTTCGCCATCGACCATATACACTGGAGCATAGTAATTACCTACATTCTCATCTTTTATACCCTTAACTTTAGTACCATCGTCTTTTTTAATTACAGTAGACTTAACTGCTTCAGTTAGAGGTATATTTAATTTTCTTAATTCTACTAAGTTTTTATTTGGATCAAATTGTCTATTCTTTACTTTGTAATCATCACTTATAAGTTCAGCATCTACTTCACCTGTTTCTTTATAATTTTCATAAACTTTTCTAATGTCTGATACCGGCAAGTCAAATCCAGAAAAATTTAAATTACCTGTAGAAAGGTATGGATTTTCTTTATCTTCATCTCTTTCAAACATTGAAAGTAATTCTTTTTCAAGATTATTATAATTGTAATTAGTTTTTAGCTTAGATGCAGTTACAGGATCTAGATTTATTTCAGGTATTTTAAAATCATCTGTTATAGTTATAGTTTCTAGTATATCTACTTCATCACCTTTAGGTAAACCTATATTATTCTTAGGTATTTTATATTTTGTAGGTTTTTTATCTTCTTCAATTTCAGGTTTTTTAGAAGATAAATTTTTAGAATCTATTTCTTGTAAAGCCAAAGAAGTATTTTCCGGCTTGGATTCCGTACCAGCTGCTTGATTTTCTGCCACTACAGGTGCAGCATCCGGTGCAGTGGCCTGAGGCTTTTCCACCTCTGTTGGTTTATTGTCAACGTCCCATTGTTTAACTAATTCTATAGCTTCTTCTTTGGTTTTACCTTGATCTTTTAAAGATTGTACATACTCTCTTCTAGTCATAATTTAATTTTAATCGTTATCGTAAACAGCAGTTATATCATCTTCTTCAGCAACTTCTTCAGGCCTTCCAAACTCATTATATCCTTTTGGTAGTTCTAAACCATATCTATCAGCTATAAATTTAACTCTTTCTATATATGAAGCGTATTGTTCTGGTAGTTGCTTTTTCTTTTTCATTTCAGATGAGTTTTCACCATTAGCATAAGTATTTTTATACAAGTCAGTCATCTCGTTTAACATTTTTTGAGGATCTATATTGGATAAGTCTATAGACATTTTTAACTCTTTATCATTTCTACCAAATAGATAATCTCCTCTTTCATCAACTTCAATTTCACCACCGGCAATAGCTGCTATTATTCTAGGATCCCAAGCGCTATTCATGTTTATCATAGCTGCCATATCGTAAACAGCAGTATTAGGTTCACCAGTGGGGAATAATTTTTTAGTTCCATATTTTTGACTACCGTCGCTATACTTTGTGTTTGGTATTTCTTCTTCTGTATAAAAATATCTTTTTAAATCTTCTTCTGTTTGAGGAGTGGCTTTAAGTTTTCCACCGTCAGTTCTTCCTGCGTTTTCTTCAAAGATTTGATTTGCTTTTATAAAACCATCTTCTGTTTTAGGTTCTTTAGCTGCTTTTTTTAAGTTTTCAGCTTGCTCTTCTGTAGGTTTAGTATTAAAACCTTTAGTGCCATATACAATAGATTCTTCAACTACTTCATCTTCTGTAGCTTCTGGAGTTTCAGCTTCAGCAACTTCTTCAGTTTCAGTAACTTCTTCAATTTCTTCTTTAGGTTCTTCTTTAGGTTTGTCTAGTACAATACCATTAGAAGCAGCGTTGTTTAAAGATTGATTAGCCAATGCATCTAGCATAGGTTTGTAATAATCATTGTAATAGGTGTCGTATTCTTTTAGTTGCTCATCGTATAGTTTAAGAGCTTCTTTGTCTCCAGATTCTACTATAGCTTGTCTGCTTCCAGTTGGCATTTTAGGAACCTCCTCAGGGTACTGAGTGTTTTCATCACCACCTTCCATTTGATCTTCCCATATACTTTCACCAAACTCTTCTATTAAACCAGCAAACTGCCCACCATTAGCGTAACCATTGCCTTTATCTCCCATTACATCTTTCTTAAATTTATCTTGTTGTTTTTGGGTCATATTATAAGTAGTTACTGTCTGACCAGTAGAGTCTTTAGCTTCTTCATCTATAGTTACATATAAAGGATTAAATGCACCATCTTTACCTGTTTTTATTTTTTGATTAAAATTTCTTTCAGTATCTGGTTTAGTATCTATCGCATATTTAAAATAAGGATTTTCTTTATCTGTTATAGCCTTGTTAAATTCATTTATGTTTAATTCTGTACCTTTAACTTCTTTACCTGTTTTTGGATCTATGTATGTAGCATTTGGATCTCTTATTATTATGTTATTACCTTCTTGAATAATTTGAAGATCACCAGCTTCATCAGTGTTCATTTTTCTTATTATATCTAATTGATATGGAGGTGGACCGGTTAAGCTTAGTTTTTGAGATATTTCTGTTGCGTTAGCAGATCTATTTATAACATTACTAGCAGCTTTAATATTTGGAACAGCTTCTTCATATATATCTACTATATTCTCATACATAGCAATGTCTCTTTGGCCTTTAGATAAATCAATCATCGAGCCATTGTTCATAGCTTGAATAGTCAAATTGTTTTGATCAACAATACCATTCATAAAAGTGTCTAAAGATTCATCCCACTTATCTAAACCAGTATCAAAGTCAGATGAACCTATTTTATTGTACATGTTTTGACTAGACTTAATTACCGACTTATCAAGTTTATTCATAGCTTGGGCTTTAGGTGTTAAAGCATTTATACCACCTTGCACTAAAGAACTTATGTTTGCGGTAACTCTCTGTTGCTCTGCTTGGCGATCTGCAGCAAACTGCTGTTTAGCCATTTCAGTCATTCCACCTACTATTTGTACGGTTCTATCATTTATTAATTTTGGATCACTATAGCTCATCTATATATATATTTTAATTATTTCTAGGTATTTAAAGCGTCGCCTATTTCAGCTTGAACTCTCATAGCTTCAGCATCTGCAGCTTGTTGTCTTTGATTATCAAGCTCTTTTGCTGCTCTGTTAATATCTGCGCTTTCTCTATTTTCAGTAACACCGAAAGCAAACTTTTTACCTTCTGCTAATTTGTTTTGTAAGTCTTGAGCTCCTTGTGCTGCGGCTTTTTGATTAGAAGCTTCTTGTCTCTCTAAGTTAGCTGCAATACCTTTTTTAGATTGTAAAGCCGCTTGAGCTAAAGCAGTAGCACCACCCGCGCTAGCGCCACTAGATCTCATTGCATCTAAAGTGTTTGCTAAAGCTATATCTGTTTGCTCAGCTTGAAATTCAGCAGCTTGTGTAGCTACGCCTAAGTTAGCCATTTCGTTTGTCATACCTTCATAAGGGTTTATAACATCCTGTCTGTTATCAACAAGCGCTTGCATTTCTGCTTTTAAAACTTTACTACGATCTTCTGCTTTTTTTCTTAAAAGATTAATTTCATCTTCTTTTTGGGTTGCAGCTTCGTTAGCTGCTGTTAATTTTGCTTTTTTTGAACTCATATTTAAAATTTTTGAACTAATGCTGAACAGTTAACATCAGTTTTTATATAACCTATATTTTGTAATCTTTCTTGAAACTTATTAGTACCCATAGAGCCATAAAATACTAAGTATTTACCACCACTAGTTTTCCACATGTTTTCAACACCTAACATGAGTAGATCAAAAGCTTTGTTTTTTATTTCTTTGTTTCTAAAATTTTTATTAGATAAAGGCCAGTTAACTTGACATAGTTTAGAATTAGTAGTGTACATGAATATACTACATATTCCTACCCCTTCTTCAGTTTCAACTATCAATCCTCCTTTACCATCTTCTGGTAAAAAGTCTTTCGCAGGTATATTTTCAAAACCCCAGTCTTTCCACCACCCGCAGAGTGTGTCCCAGTCTTTACTTGCTAATTTTCTTATATTTAATTTCACTTAAAAATTAATTATTTTTAGCTTTTTTTATTTGCTTATCAGTCAAAGGAACATCAGCATCGTCTGATGGTCTAAGCTTTATAGTACCATTATCACAATAAAACTCTCTTCTTTCTCTAGCGGCTTCTTGCTTTCCACCTTCTTTTTTAGCATATCCAGCTTCCCAAGCTTTCCATGCTGCTTTACATTTATTTTTTGTTCTCATGTGTTTTAATTAATAAGAAGAAACAACATATTTAGTTCCCGCTGACCAAAGTTCTTTTGGTCCACCTAAATCTGTATATGAGTCATCTTGTATTGTTACAGTAGCAAAATAACCTTTTATACCTGACATTTGATTTCCAAATATTATTTCACCGGCATTAGCCGAAGAGTTATTTTTTAAATTAGCTACATATTTATTTTCTTTTCTATCAAATCCTGCTCTTAAAAGTGGCGGATTTGTAGCAACTGCGCTAGTTCCAGTATTACCAGCGCCATCGTAAGCACCCTCTAAGTAACTAGGTATAGATATATTACCAACTAAACTACCACTAGGTTGATTATTAGTTATATCTTGACTTTGACTATATGTAATAGATGTTTTATCAAAACCCGTAAATCCAGAAGAATATCTATACACTTCCCAACCATTGCTACCTTCGTAATTTATAGTTTGAAAGTTTTTAACAACTGATGGTTGTTCATTAAATACAAAAGTTATACTTGATTTAGTTCTATTTCCATAAAAAACATTTCTATTACCAGCCGTTGATTCGTCATAATGCTCGTATAAATTAGATTTATTTACTGTGTAAAATCTATTTACAACACTAAAAAGCATATCTGGTTTATAACTAAAGAAACTTACCCAACCATTTATTTTTTCATCAAAAGCTAAAGTTTGATAATTAGTAGTATTACTAATTCTCGTGCTGCTTGTTTGCATAGACATTACGTAGTTCTTATTGTGTATATCCCAACCTCCATTTATCTTATCTTTATATGAACTTAAAAATTCGATTTCATCACCAGCAGAATAAGTGTTTGTCAATGGCTTAGAAAAATAAAAATTAGTAATGTTTGCTGATTGATCACCTTGTGAACCTTTTATTAATATCAATGTTCCTGCCTCTGTTTGACCGCCTGGTTTTTTTGCTGTAGATCCTAACTCTGGAAATTCAGACAATGATTGAGTAGTCGTAATCCTACATGTGCTAGCAGCGTTAGCTTGTTGACTTATAGTTACTCTTTGTGATACGTCTTTGAAAGAGTCACTAATTGTTGATAGCTGATCTCTAAAATAATCCATCATCCCATATTGTGATACTTCGGTTAACCCATCATTAGATAACCTCATTATAGCATTTCTGTTTTTATCAGCAAAATACTTCCTATAATTATATATTGCAAATGATTCTGGATTTTTACTTATTCCATACTCTCCCTTGTAAGGAACGAATTGGCCTATTACAGCTCTACCTGCTTGAGTTTGTGTACCACTTTCAGTTGTATATATAGTATCTTTATCTATTAAAGCTCTATGTATTTTATTTTCTTGAAACACTATTAAGTTAGTGTCTTCTGAATATGTTCTTTGTATTGACCCGTAAGAAGGGTTTAAAGATTTAGTTATGTCATCTGCTACAGAAAATACATTAGTATCATTTTTACCTGTTCTAGAGTTAAAGACACCTGAATATATTAATGTATTTGTTCTATTTTGCTGTAATGGGTATTGCTCATCTAAATAAGCTCTAGCACCGTTGTCTGTAGCCGTGTTGTTATAACCACCTCTTATTCTTGATTCTTCTATAAAATAATTTAAGTTAGAACTAGCAACACTAGTGTCTCCTCCAGTTGGAGTTACACCTGGCCACCCAAAAGTAGTATTAGAAGTTCCTCCTACTTGTTTTTCACTTTTAACTTTTCTTATTATATATGAATTAAACCAATCAATTTCTATTACTGCACTCATATTTTAATTTTTTAATATTAACCAGCTGGATCCTGTGGAGTTAATGGAGGACTAGGTGTTACACTACTTGCATTAGCACCAGCTGCTATAGCTTCGTTTAAATCAGATATTAATCCACAAGTTGATGTTTCCCAATAAAGCTCTAGTAAAGACTCTCTAGGTTTTACTTCAAACACACTGAGTGAAGGAAGTTTAGTTTGTACTTTGCCTATAACCTCTCCTTTAGGCATAGATAGTATTATAGAAGGTGGATTACTAGCAGCAGCAAAAACACCTTCAGCTTGAACTGGTATTTCTTGAGTTCCATCAGCTTTAAGCTCAGCTATACCAATGTCTGTTAATTTACCATAACCGTTTATAGAAGCTACTGATGTGTTAAAGAAAAACTGTTGCGAATATATACCATCTGTTGTTCCAGGCATTACTTCAGTTGTTCCGCCGACTCTTGGATAAAGCTCAGTATCACTAGTGCCAAACTGAGTTTGCTCAGGTCCAACAGTGTTTAAATCAGCTGGAATTTTATTAACGTTATCTGAAACTAAGCTAGTAACATAGCTACTACCCGCAAATGGGTAAGCTTTACTATTAGTAGAACCGCCATCGTTTGATCTTATAGCAGAAGCAGATGGAATAATAGATACGTTCCCTAAATAAGCATTGTAATAGTCTTCCGCTTGTTGTTTTACTACTACTTTATACGAATACCAACCAAGTTTATTTTCTGTAGTGTGAATTGTAACATTATAAGGAGCAGTAGCTGGCGTGCCAATATCTAAATCACTTATAGTTATCTGTTTATTACTTGTGTCTATAGCGCTTATAACAGATGTTATTGGATCGCCTGCTGTGGGTAAATCTATAACGTCTCCAATTGATATGCCTATTACGCTGTCTAAAGTGTATACACCTGTTGTTGGTGAAGTATTAGCAGTTACTCTTGGTACAATATCATCACCTGATCTATACAAACCTGGGTAACCACTAGCATAGCTAACGCTAGACGGTATAGCATTTCTAAATAAAACTTTTATTGAGTCTCCTTTCCATGTTGCTGGATTGTTTGTTGCTGTATTTGACTTATAAGGATGAAAAACAGTTGATCCATCAAAAACAGTTGTTCCACTATCTTGGCTTTGTTGAAAATCAGTTATAGAAGATAAAATCACATCTGACTGTCTACCATATTTATCTGACAACACTATTCCAATTTGATAACTTCTATTTTGTTTTACAGTGTGAGTAGGGTAAGCAACGCAAGCATTATTGTATATAAGACCTGCGTTAGTAGCTGTAGGATCTACACTGACTACTTTTTCGTCTATTCTAACGTTATAATCTAAGTTTTCAGGAGGCGTATGCTTATCTATAAAATTGCCATAAACAACTCTATTACCTACAGAACTTTGACTTTGAGATCTAACTGGAACTTTGTCAAAAACTCTAGTTACATCCTCTGGTGGCAAGGTTCTAAAAGGTTTTCTAGATTGATACCTGTATATTAAAGTATTTGAAGTATTAGAACTACCATCTTGGTTTTTAGAAAAAACATCACTATCTATAGTCTCTAAAACTTTTATAGCTAAACCGTCAGACTCTTTATAAAGTATATCTACCTCTATAATTTTTAAATCTTCACGAATATTTCTCCAAGTATATGGAGCATCAATATAAAGATCTACAGAGTCTACTGAGTTTTCAAAAAACGGCACAATAGTAGTAGAGTAAATAGGTTCTTCACCTGTTACCCCATCGTTAATTTTACTTCCCCCTGGTGTTTCCTTAATTGTATCAGATATGTATCCATTTTGAAAAGGTATAAAAGTAGGTTGTGTAAATGGAGATATTAAAGAATATTCACCGTCTTCAAACTTAAATCTATAAGCAAATCTTACAAATTTATCTTTTAATAAATCGCCATCACCTGGAAAAGTACTGATGTAATCAGGATTAGGCCAAGCTAAATTAGCAGCAACTACATAAAGACTTGATAAATTATTAGGTATGCCATGAGCACCGCTTAGTTGAATATCGTAAGTATTTACACCAATTCCAGGTACAAAAGCAGCACTTGTTACTGTAGGTAAACTGTCAGGATCAGTGAATCCTGGAGCGTTAAACTGCATGTCAGTACGTGGTAATGAAGTAAGCCCTATCAGCCTAACTTTTGTAGAGGATATATAAATAACAGAACCAAAATTAAAACCAAACATCGAAGGTCTTAAGAATTCATCGCTAGAGTTTTGAGAGCTTTTTTGTATAAACTGAATTGTCCTGCCACCAAAAGTTCCTAAAGTACTTGTGGTGTTAAACTGGTAAGGAGATGTATATTTTGCTGTAAGAACATATATATCAGTTCCTGCAACATTCATACCAGCTCTAATATTGTCTCTAGTCAATACAGTAGTAGTAGTATAAGTTGTTGCAGTACCACTGCAGTTGGCTATTGAAACGTTTCTATAAACTTTTATAGGATCGTGAGGATAATATTTAGCTACTGATATTTGTTCTTCTTTGTTATAATATGTTAAGCTAGATATAGCGTTGTCTATGTTTATTTTTCTAGGTTGGTTTCTGTTGTCTGTCCAAAACAGCAAGTTTTCTATTAAATCTATACCATAAACTGGATGTGTTTTAGAAAAATTTAAGAAATAACCCTCAACTAATTTAGAAGTAGTATTAGTGTTAAAGTCTCTCATTACTATATAGTGTAGACTATCATATGGAGCTACTCCACTTAACTGATCACTAGTAGAATCTACATAGTTAGTTACTATAAAAAAAGCTCTATTGCTTTCATCATCTTTTAAATAACCTATAACTTCTAGGTTAACAGCGCTAGTTGGTAAACCTCCAAGATCCTTATTGCCTAACGCATTTTCTAAAGCACCAACATCATCACCTTCAGATCTACTTATATTAACATTTACAGCATCTCTATACTCTCCGTTACTTAAAAGCCTGTCGTCAAGATCTTTATTCATCTTTGACTTTATAAAAGTGTTTTTAATTTCTGGCATTTTATTTAATGTTTAATCTGCTTAGACTTACCACGCATTACTTGTACTATTTCACCAAGCTTTATATTAGACAATCTTATTTTAGCATTTCTTAGTTTGGCTGATCTTTCTTTTTGGTATCTTTGAACTAAGTATTCTGGCGTGTTAGATTTGCTAGCTAGTATACAATGATTGATATGAGAATATAATGCGTCCTCGGCCATCTTAGGCACCTTAGAATCCATGTCGTAGGCTAAACCATCTGATATATATTCTAAAACTATTATTTTACCAACTAAATCGCTAGAAAAAGTAAACCTACCAGTCCTTTCGTTAATTTGAAACCATCCGTTTTGCTGAGAAACCTGTGGTTCTAAACCGTATCTTTCACCAAATGTTAGCTTCCACCAATCTCTACTATATACATCGGTGTTGTCTCTAGTTATATCACCTGTTATATTATTAGCATTTTCTAAATCCCATCTATCCTCTGTTATGGATGTGTTTGCTTGAAGATTTTCTTCATAAGTGTTTTGAGTAGGTA
>Ga0181421_1000119_pt1 | contig 20410 bp, 22 predicted proteins | sample 44SPOviralmetaG_FD_130146 | JGI IMG/M metagenome (GOLD analysis project Ga0181421, IMG submission 130146) | Marine viral communities from the oligotrophic San Pedro Time Series (SPOT) site, San Pedro Channel, CA, USA - 44 SPOT_SRF_2013-06-19 | ecosystem: Environmental > Aquatic > Marine > Strait...
CGCACGAGCTCGAGCGCCGCCGGGCGGAGCGGCGCGAGGCGGGGCGGAGCGAGGAGGGCGCCGACGAGGAGGAGGAGGAGGAGGAGGACGAGGAGGAGGACGAGAAGAGGTATGTCGCCTTTAAGAAGTACACCATGCCCAGGCTGAAAGGCTTGCTCGAGGCGCACAACCTCAAAACCAATGGCATGAAGGTGGAGCTCATCCAGCGGCTGATTGAGAAGCGCGTCGCTCTGCCCGCCGAGGAGAAGGTTGCGCTTTTGATGCCGCACGATCCGACACAGGAGCAGGTCATCCAGATCACAAAGATAATGGCCCTGGTGGACAAGCATCATGACTCGCTCCCGTGCATCTCTATCCCGAAACCGGCTTTCGTCCCCTTCGAAGGCAAAGTGACCAGCACTGTTGCCCACCCCTACGAGCCCAATAACAGTCAGTCTCAATACAGGATCCAGACGACCTGCTTCCGTACCTTCATGTTATCCGGCTACTGGCACAACATGGGCTGTCCGGACCTTAAGAACTTCTATGAATGGGCCAGCTCGATTGTGGCCACTAATGTCAAGATTAAGGAGTTCAAGAAGCAGCTGGAACGAGTTGCCGGCTACTCAGAGGGCTACTTCAAGGGTTCGTTCTACCCACTTCTCGTTCGCTTCGTGTTCCACTACGCCTCGTCTCACGAGAACATGACTTCGGCCAATACGGCCTTCCGTGCCTACCTCGCTTAAGAACTTCCTCATGAGCTGAGACGCACAGGTAAGTGATTATCACTAAGTATTTTATGAGTGAATATAATCGTGAAAATCATATACAAAAACTATTAATAAGTGTAGTGTTAAAGATTGGATTTAATTCCTTTTAAGTTAGTCGTTTGGGTATGGTATCCATTATGATTTGTTTCGGAAGTAAGTTCCAACAAAAGTAACTGCTACTGAAGGAGATGAGATCCTTTCGTTTGCCTATCAAATGCGATTCATCTGGCATATTGAATTTCATTCTGCGGTCAAACATCAATAACTGCAAATCTTTTTTACAAAAAAGTCTATGAGGAGCACTATCATTTAGCCAAGTGTTTGACATAATCAATGCAAATGGTTTGTTGAAACTTAATGCACGTTCAAAGAATTTCTTTTTGTTTGTGAATGGGGGGTTGCTAATAATAATATCCCAGTTTTCATCAGGTTCCCAAGTGAGGAAATCTTGACCAGTGTCTATATGGGAATAAATTACTTTGTTTGTTTTGCTTATTAGTTTCACAAAGTTACTATCATGTTTATCGAAGGGACACCAAACTGTAGAGTTTTCAGGTATGAATTTCAGTATAGGATAAACTGAAACATTTTGTGTGTAGCATTCATCATTGTTCTTTTTTACAGGTATGTAAGTTTTTGTAACATTCATCACTATCTATTTTGTGTCATTTTTTTTAAATTGGAATTTGAAACCTTTTATTACAATAAGTTACCAACTGTCTTCTACTGTTTCATATTTCATTGCAAAATTAATTGCTTTTCTTAATCTTTTTATTTGTGTGCATTTTTTTTGTAACTCAGTTTGTAACTCAGTTTGTTGCTCAATGTTTTGCTCAATGTTTTGCTCAATGTTTTGTTCAATGTTTTGTTCAATGTTTTGCTCAATGATTTCTTGCTCAATTTCATATTCGTTTTCGTAATCATTTTCGTTTTCGTCTTCGTTTTCTTCAAAATCTTTTCCGTCAGTTGTAAGTGTTTCGGTTTCATCATTTCTGTCATCATTTCTGTCATCACGTAGAAAACTTGGAGTTGAGGTGTGGTCATCACTATCGGAATCAGAATTCATTGGAATCATTGTTTTTTTTTCTAATACCTTTAATTCATCAAGTGTTATAAAACTTGTATTTTCTTGAAATGGTAACGGTTTGTTAGTTTTTCTCTCTTTAAATATGTGATTTTGGGCTTGAGGTGTTATGTGTTTCATTACTATTTATTACTATTAAATATTGTAATAAATTTGTCGCATGATCACAAATGGATACTTTTTGGGAAGAAGCGGTTATAATGACATGTAAATGGAACAATGTCTTTGCACTTAGAACACTAAACAAAACTTGTTTGAGTATTTGTGATCAGAATTTCAACATTTATGACATAAGGTTTTTGAAGAAAGTAGTGAAAGCATGGAGACTGGCAACTTCAAGAACTTTAAGAAGGCCATACGTCAATTCATTGTGTCGAAAAATTGTTCATCCAGATGAAAGGTACATTATTTTGTTTTGAAGGGTGTTTTGAAGGGTGTTTTGAAGGGTGTTGTCATGGGTGTTGTTATGGGTGTTGTTTTGAAGGGTGATTGTATTCCCAAATTTGGTGACCGTTTTTGATTCAACGTCTGCCCCCCCTTGGTACCAGCCTGAACAAGACGATCTAATTTTGGATAGTAAGCTCCCGAACCCAAGAACTGTTGATTTTTCTGCAGTTGGGCTATTTCCTTATTTTTCTTTAGTTTCTGTATTGTATTTTTAAGTTTCTCTTTTAATTGTCCCCTTTGGCGTTCGTTGATTATAAACTGAATCATCATCATTGCGAATGTACAACCCACTGCATAAGTAGGAACATTGTCATACCATTCGTCTTGCGCGTTAACCACGTCCTGACAGTTTGTATGATATCTGGTCATGAATGCACCCCAAAATATACTTACAATCGCGACAATAAAAACAGCAAAAATTGGCAGGTCTGGCTCATAAGTCAGAAGTCCTAAACTCTGTGCAATTGTTGAAACAATTGATGTTATAGGAAATTTTCGCAATATTTTCCCAATGACAGGTAAGTTGAAGATAATGCTCAGAATGCCCGCAACATGCAAAAGACCCATTGATAAGCCCAGAAGCCACATATCCCAATTTCCTAATATGGAACCAGTGCCTTCATAGGAGCAATCTTTTAGATCCCTTTGAAGACATTCGCGGTAAGGATATCCATATGAACCTTCTTCGTTCCATGAAGCTAAATCGTATGTTTTTAAATTTTCAGTCGTAAATTGTATGCCTTCTTTTTTGAAATTGTTGATTGCATTACACTTGATTCTAAATGAATTGTAAGGCTGAAAATAGTAAGTATAAATGTTTTCGTACAACTTGGAAGGAAATCTTAGTGATCCTAAAGCAAAAAACCACAATAATATATTGAAAATCGTGAAATAATGTATAAACTGCATTTCATTTAACATATATATTTATTATGTTTCTTGTGTGATTGTTAATTCAGGATCCTGATTCAATTCAGGTCTATAACGTATCTTTTGTGATGTTACAAATGTGTCATAGTCTTTTCTACAAATTCCATCTCCGTCTTTGGTAACATTTTCACATTTTGTTTTTACTGGTACTTGTGATGAAATTTTCAAATCATAGAAGCAATTCTTCTTCAGAGTTGTCAATATATTAGTTTTGTTGTCTTCGGTAGGTAGTTGGTAATCGGTATCTGTAGCATATTCTACATTTACGCTCAATTCATCCGGTTTAACTATGTTTATCTTTGGAAGTTGATCTTGCAATGCGTATCTACATTCAGAAAGACTGGAAACATCTTCGGAAACATCTCTGTTAGATTTACATACATGACCTCCAGAAACAGCTGACTTGAATCCAAATATGCAATGGCTGCAGTGTAATTCATTGCCAGAATTCCAACACCTTGATGTTCTTGATTCGGGTGAAACACAGAATTGACCGGGTGCACCAGTATTTCTTAATTTTGAGCACTTGTTTTTCAAATTGAAGTATGTGACAACCCCATATATATAGACTACAACCAAATACGTTAGAAGAACGTAAGCCATGTATGTAGATCCTTCCATTGATGATAACAAACAAAAAAAACCAAAAAACTAATCTATCATGACAACCTTTTTCAACAGTAAATTGAATCCTAGTGTTTCATTTATCACATATGTGTGTTCGATAGAAACAATCGGTATTATTGTAGAACCTTTGATAAATTTAGAAATTGAGATGGGTTTATCATCTTTTGAAACAATTTCTGTCGTAACATTTGATCTATTTTGTGGCATTTTCAGTCTAAGACATGACATATCGTCTATAATTTTTCTGATATGCCCAAAGAATGACACATTTTCATATTTCTTTTCTTTTCTAAGCATATTTTCAAGACTAAATGCAATGTCGAAATACATCTTATTAGCCAACCCATTTGCTGGTATAGCTATTTCACAGTAGCACTTTCCATCGGATTCATAAATTCCTGTGAACAATTGGCATCTTGGCAGTTGTATCATCAATGAATCTGTACCATCATATGTGAGAGTAAATGTGTAACTTTTACCATCAATTATGGGTTTGGGTGAGCAAACATCTATTTTTGTTGTGTCTAATGATTTAGCTTTTATTACACTCATGGTGTCTTATTAATACGATATATTCTTTTTCAATGTTTTTACCCACAACTTTTTATATTTTTATTATATAATGCAACAGCCAGCAATACATATTCCAGATCAATATTCAAGATATGTAAGCAACAAAGAAGACCCATCTATTAAGTATTTTATGAGTGAAAATAATCGTGATCATATACAAAAACTATTAATCAAAGCTGTGTACGAAAAGACAAATGGACAGGCAAGGATAGGAAGACAATCAGACAATGAGCTTCAGGTGGTTATGATTCATACACTCCAAACTCAGTATAATCACCATTTGCCAATTACTGAGTTGAATAAGTTAGTGGTAACAAAGTGTTCTGACAATATAATAAACAATATAGGGTATTACGTACAATACGTTAATGACATTAATTCTGCAGGTCCACTTGGTGCAGCACAGTCGGCTTTTGATTTAATTGTTCCACAAAACACAAGAGATTCAAAAGAGCGCTCTTTCAAATCGATATTCTAAAATAAAAAAAGATACTTATAACAGATGGCATCTATATTCGGTATACCTTGCGATTCACCACCTCCATTAGGTGATATTTTGTTTTCAACATCACTATTTCCTATAGGAGATTTCTTGAAGACCCTGGCCCAGAATCCCAACTCATCCATGAACAAATATCAAAAATTTTTCTACTCCAAACTGTTTCTTTTATTTTATTTGTGGTATGTTGTTTTCCGTATTCCTAGAGAGATGTCTATTTTTCTAAACAGAAGTATTAATTTTAATTACAGTGTATTACTTATAATTAATGTATTATTTGTGTTCGAATTGTTCAGGCGGTATGGATATGAATGTACAGTGTTTCTTGTAATAATAATGTATCTGTTATACAGCGGTATAATTTACACGATCCCAGTGGTTGCTGAATCGCCCGTTGGTGATGCGTTACCAGAGTTAAAGGAACTTCCAGTATCCACAAGGAAGCCCGGTCTGAATCATTGTAGAAGACTTGCCGTGTGCAGGGCTACCCCTGTCTACGATAATTACCTATTTCAAAGGGGTAAATACGAAAAATGTATTGAATGTGCAAAAAGAAAAGAAAAGATTGTGTTTAAAAGTTCCAAAAAGGACTGTGACTCAAAAAAAAGAGACATAAATGCAAAGGATTGTTATGAATGCACAGTAAACTCTAGTCCTAATACTAATAAATGTACTTACAGTAGCGAAGATTGTGCTAATGTTGAAATGGTATTGGACATACTGGACCCGCCCCAAAATACGCCAAAATTTCAGAAAGTTTATGATTCTGATGGACAGGACACATTGACAACAGAGCTGGTTTTTACTACGTCAGAATCTGTGTTCAATAGAGCAGAGGTTTGCAAAGAAGCGCATGGAACTCTCTGTTGGTTCGGAAAACTCGCAAATGGTAAGTACAGAGGGTGGAATTATAAAGATTCGCAAAATTATAAAACATATGATTTGAATGACCCGAGAGGTAAGGGTCAAGGATTTCCAACTGAGCAAGTTTGCCTACATGAAATGTCAAAAGTGATAGAGAATGCATCCGGCTCTAGCCCTACGTGCGTGAAAGGTGTATGCGAAGTTTCTGAGAAAGAAGCATCATGTGCTTGTTCTCAATACAAAGATGTTGCTCAATTCCACAATCCTTGCGAATTCTTAAAAGACAACTGTGATGAAAAATCTATTGCTTACACAGAGGCAAAATTAAAAATCAAACAAGCCAATGTTTCAGTGGAGGATATTGTAACGGTTGGGGATGCTGAACGATTTTTGGAGGATTTAGACAAAATTGCTGGTAAACTGCCTTAACGGCTTTTCCTTTTCCTTTTACTTACGTCTATTCCTTGTATTACTTTGAGATATTTTGGAAATGAATTTATTGCTTTGGGAAATGGATACTTGTTATCATATTCAGCATAATTTTGAACATATTTTTTAATATGATCTTTCTTTTTCAATAACTCACTCAAATTCATATTCAAAAAGAACGGACCATAATCTTTCTGGATATGTTGCAACTTTGTCATGTTACTTTGAGAAACGTAACCTTTTGCTTTTGCTTTTTTTACTTTTTCTGCTTTTGCTTTTTGTGCGTTTGGTTTTGATGCTTTTGCATATGAGGCTCTTTGTAAGAATGTCCCTATATTTACTTTTGGATATTTCGCGTTCTTATACTGTTTCAAATATTGTTGCATATCTTTTGTTGTTAGTATTTCGCTCATAGCTCATATATCATCTAATATGAATAAAATTCTTGCATTAACCCGAAATTGGATACTCCAAGTTTATCGTCACGTTCAACAGGTGTGAGTGAGTTGCCGTGAACGTAATTTGATGGAGATATGGTTGCGTCACCAAAGACGTTTTCACTTATGAACTCATAATTTGACAGATGTGGATGTGATTTTTTCAATCTTATCTTCTGTCTAGCACATCCAGATACGACCTTGTTTTTCATATCGCCGATTTCGTCTTTTAGAGTGATAGATTTTTTCATAAACCTGGTATTGAATTTGTCCCCCTTCACATCCAGGTCCAACTGAATGGCATTAATTAACTTGTGTATGTTTCTTTCCTTTTCTTTTACTATCTCCAAAAGTGGATTATTTTGCTTTATAATATTTTCAGATCCTATCACTACGTCTCCTCCTCCAAAAGCCGCAGAATCTGGAAACACAATCTTTGTGTTTTTTTGTAATGCTTTTATTTCTTCTCTTGTTGGCCTTATGCAAGCTATTTTGTCTTGTTTTATTCCTTCTGAAATTTTTGATATCAATTTGACATCTTCTTTTATTTTTTGAACTCTGTCATCCCCTTCTGGAATTATTGACTGTATACTCTCAACTGTAGTGTTCATTCTTACGAAATCGTCTGATGTTTGCTCGACTGATGGTGGAGGAGTCAAATAAAGATACAAAAATAGTAGCAGTACGGAAAAAACAAATGGTATCATGAGATATTCCATTATTAATGTTACTATTATAACTTTTTTCTTTTTATCATCACAGTCCACACAATTTAGGTGCTCATCACACAGTGAATCTTGTCCAATTGCTCCTTGTACCGCCTGCCACCGTCTTTCCCATCCAAGCTCGCCTTCACCTTCTCTTGATGATTCAGGAACCGCGACCCCACTCGAGTATCCAATTTTAGGCAGCTTGCTAACATCTGCATTATTCGGGGGTTGGATAATGCCAGATATGTCAAATTATTCATTATATTGATATCATACAAAAAAATCATCGGTTTCATCAGTTTGTTCTACGTCTGTCTGGTCAGAAAGATTTTTCAATTTGACTTATAGCGGGTTGATCCATACAGATTCTTTATTAAAAAGATAATTATAGTGAATGCAAAAATGTTTCAAGAAGAACCACTAGGGTTTTCAAAATGTCATAGAATACTTGATACACGATTAATAAATTTTGCACAACAATCTGCTATGCAATTGAACGATCCATCTTTAAAACGCTATCCTTCATTCCGGTTTCCAGGGGGGTTGCCTATAACTCCAGAAGAGTGTCATGTTAAAACGATTCGAAATGGTAACTACATGTTTACTGCAAAAGCTGATGGATTTCGAGTTCTTTTGATTTTTTTGATGTATTATATCGATGGAGACTGGAGAAAACTTTGCGTTATGATTTCAAGAGACGGATCTTGTCATCTGCTACAAATAAGTGTACCAAACGATTTAAATGAAAATGGGGGAAGTCTGTTTGATGGTGAACTTGTTGAGACAACAAGTGGTTGGAATCATATTTTGCTTTTTGATTGTTATTCATACAGAGGTAGCAATTTACGTTCATTGAACTTGAACAGGCGTCATGCAAGATGTGAAAAACTCGCTCAAGAATGTGATCATCAAGAAACTGACTCTTTAATCATAACATGCAAGCCATATCACAAGCTTGAAAAATCGAATTTACAAGCTGCTTTTTCATTTTTGGAAAATAAACATTTTCTTGAATACGCCACAGACGGAATAATTTTAGTTCCCGCAGGGAGAAATGACTGTGTATTTGGACGTGATGACACACAGTTCAAGCTGAAACTTGATCATACAGTTGATTTAATATTAATGCAGGATACTGAAGATGAGGACAAACCTTTCTATTTGGCATCTTACGACGATACCGATGATTCATACATAATCAAACAACAAGTTCAACCTCACGAAGTAGAAAACTATGACGTGAATACGATCTTTGAATGCCGAGTGCAGACAATTGATGGCATACACACATTCACGCCACTCAAAACAAGGCCAGACAAAACACATCCAAACTCGGAAACAGTAGTCAAACGGACTCTTCAAACGATCTCCGATAACATTAAAGTCGACACCCTTATGATCAGGTAGGCGAAGAATTACCCGTAGAATTCATCCAGAATAAGGTGGCACTTCCTAGGGCTGATCGACGATGCGGAACTGACTTGCGAAATGGTGGAGCCATCGGTGCGAATCTCTTTCGGACTAGTGATGACCTTAGGCCGCTCAGGGGATGCGCTCATGGTATAGAGGCCCAGAGCAGCAGACAGAGCACAATCATCATAAACTGGTTGATGAGACGGCGAGGGAATCCTGGTTGTCGTCAGACACATCGACTTCTTCTCCTTCTCCTCCTTCTCCTCCTTCTCCTTCTTCTCCTCTTCCTCTTTCGACCGCTTGCGCTTGTAGGTGAAGCATGTACGGCTTGACTCCATACGTGTTTGAATGACATCAGGTGTGACCTTCCGCGGGTCGGTTATTAAACAGAGCAGAAGCGACGGAAGGATGTTGGTGTGATCGTCAAACTGGTTGACCCGCTGGTATATCTGCTTGTGATATTCCATCAGAGGTTCCAGGTTCTCTTTGACTTCGACCACGTTCACAACTACCTCAGCTGTTTCCTGCTTCATCCTTGCGACGTAAGCAAGAAACATTCTTTCTTTCGTCGACGATTCGTCACTGAACAGTAGCAAGTGGCAAAGCTCGAGAATAGTCTTACGATCGTAACTTTGTGGGTCGTCCGTGAGAATCTTGTTGACAATGCGCGTCAGATTCTCGGCCTTGTTCTCAGTGGTGTCGAGGCTGTCGAGACATCCATTCTCGAGAAAGAGAGCGTCCATCACGTCAACTGGTGTGGTTGGATTTGAGTCACACATGTGAATTCACAAGATTCTCCCTCAGTTCTGCTCCTATCCATCTCTCTCTCTCTCTCTTTCTAAATTGAAAAAACAAGAGAAGAAAGAAAAAAGGAGACTCTATGGGGTGCGGGGGTTCTCCAAACTCTTTTGTAGATACACATGTGTAATTCATGCTGTCCCTCAAACCCAACCACCAAACCCAACCCACCAACCAGCATGACGAGCAATCGAGAGCAAGTTAATCGCGTACTTCACGTTTTGACCGGCAAGCGTACCCGACTGGTTGAAGAGCTTCGAGACCTGGATCGCCAGATCGCTCTGATCGAGCACCTCAATACCGACAATTACCAGCTTCGTTCGTACATTCAAACAGTGAACCGTCGCCGCCGTGAAGAAGCAATGCCAGCGTCAGAGGTGTACAAGCGCGTTCGTTCTCCCACTTTCTCAGATTGTAATGATGGTGGTGAGGATGATGACATCTTGGCGGGCTTAAAGGGAACGAACGCGGAGAGGGAGCGGGGATGAAAAGACCGTCACATCTCGATGTCTGTCTTCTTGAGAACGACATGGTGTACGCAAGTAACACTTTCTTGGGTGGTGGGTGGGTAGGGGGGTTGTTTGCAAAATTGGACATAACCAAGGGGACAGTATTATGTGAGTACACTGGAAAAATTTTGACAAAAGATGAAGAACACACATCGACCTCAGAATACTTGATGATAGCACGTGACCCACTAGACCTTCGGCGAAGAGTAGTGATTGACGGAGATCCACGTGAATATTCTAACATTTCTGGGTACGCCAACTACAGTGAGAATAAGTATGCTAACTCGTACTTTGTTGATCAGACGCGTAAGGGTAATAAATGCAGTGTCGTTTTGATTGCAAAGGAATTTATACCTGCGTGTAGAGAAATAAGAGTAGATTACGATATGGGTTCTTCGCTACACCCTTTTCGTGATATGATGATAAGCAAGGGCATATATGAAGAATGCAAAATAGAATACAAAAGTGAAAAATGGGAGTCCCCCTTAACCCGCAAGAGCCATGATGTTTGCCATCATTGAGTTTGCATTTCGTTTAGAGTTTGCATTTTGGTTAATGTTTTGCAAAATATTTTCAATATTTTCAATGTCGAGTGATTGAGCTTTCCAATTATCTGACGGACCGTTTGCAACTGAATTCTTCTGATCTTTAGATTTGGAAGCAGGTTTATGAAGATCAGCCACTCTTAATATGTTTTCGATGGGCTCCATACGGTACCTGTCTTCATTCCTCAAATAGAAACGAGAAAGATTGTTGCTCTGCAATAACTTTCCTGGTTCCGACCTTATACGTTTTCTTGCTACTCTCACGGCTTCATTGTAGTCTACGAAAGGACCGTTACTATTCATTCTATATGTCAATGATGTCAAGGAGTTCACAGGCTTAGACCCAATTTTCTTGGATTTTAATTTGAATTTACCGTTTTCGGATTCAAACATGTAAATACGATCATTAAATTTTAGCTGATACACCTTGACATAGGGTATGTCAAATTTTTCATATTTTTTCAACTCACCAATATCAAAAACTTCGTCTGCGTTCAAATACTGCATTTTTCTGTATAGAGACACCAAAAAGAGTTTTTCTACAGTTTTTTCCAATTCTTTGAATTCAAAATATTTAAAATCCCCAACATTTGGATGCTTCTGATTATTTATTCTTAAAATGTAAGTATTCTCTGGAAAATCGAGTATTTTTTCAGTTTTATCGGTAAGTGCATATTTTTGTTTCATATTATCTAGTTTATCTTTGAATTCTTGTATTCCAAACAATGATATCAGTTTGCGCATTGCTTTATCTCCCCCTTTAGCAACAGTTGTTTTTGTGCCTTCAATAGTTTCAGTTCTTACCAATTTTAGTGGTTTGTTAGCATGAGGCATGTTGACTAGTTTTTTGAGCAATGAAGCTTTATTTGACAAGGTTTTCAAGTCGTTTGGATTAGTGTTACCTTGTTTCATCTTTTTATTGATCAAGTTTTGAGTGTTTTTCAGTGCCTGATTTGCTTTGAATCTCAGATGTCGTTCTATTTTTTTATCATCTCTACCATATTTGGTCTTTAATACTCCGGTGGTTTTAGAAACACGTTTTCCTTTACTTGTTAGATCAAATGGAGTTTCTAGAGTAAAGAGTCCATTATATTTTGATTTAAGATTTCCCTTATTATTTATAATTGTTTTGATCAGCTTAGTTTGATTTTTTTGTTTTCTTTTCTTCTCAACTTCCTTATTTCTCTTATTTTTTATTTTTTGCGTTTCTGGACTCAATTCCCAATTCATCATTTTAGCAAAATTTATCTTTTCTTTGAAACCATCTGTACGAGTTTTTGTATTCTCGTCTGGAACGTGTGTGATTGTACCAAATTTGTCATTCAGAATGTCTTTTATTCTTTTGGGGTGCACTTTTGAAGATTCCAACTCTTTCTTCAATTCAAACTTAGTGTATTCTAAGTTTTTCATCAAATGGTTGTACATGTCTTTCAATATGTTGTCAAACTTTGTGAGTTCTTTCTGCATCAACCTAGGCTGTGTCAAATTCTTGTTTGATCTTGATGGATCAATACAATTATTAGTACATGGAGAGAAAACATCAGTAGGATTCATAAATGAAGAGCACTCTTGAGATATTGAGTTATTTGTGACATCCAGATTATTAGAATTCAAAACGTAGTTAACGAATTTTGCAAAAGTTTCTTTTGTGCTCTTATAATCAACATAACCCTTTTGTATGTCAAAATATTTGTTGTAATTATCAGATGATTTGATTGACGATTTGTTTCTTAATTCCTCTATTGTGTTTTGTTTGTATTCGTCTTGAAGTGGTGCATAGTACTTTTTCCAAATACAATCTGATGCCTGTAGCAGCTTTTCTTTTGTCAACTTAGTATCTGGGTTGTGAGTTAGAAGTTGAAAAGGATCATCAACATTTAGGTATTTTTGAAGTACATTTTTTGAAAAAATCTGATATCTCTTTGATTTGTCTCCATCCTGGTAATAACTTTCAAGCTCAAACAATGGAGTCTCAGGGTCTTCAGGGTCGTATCGTGTCTTTGGGTTCAATGATTCATATGCTTTCGTGCACACGCTACTCTCAGTTCTTCTGGTCCCCCCCACTATTGATTCAGTCATCTCTTTCCATTGAAAAGGATTTTTATTTAAAGACTTGACTGTTTTCAAAATCAAATGTCGCGCATAGCAAAACAAAACGAAAAATACCTTGCGCGTGTCAGACAGAGCATGGATCGCGAGAAGAACTATCGTGCTGAGAGACAGCGGGAAAGGGATGAGGCAAGAGAGGTACGAAATGCGGATAGACAACACCAACATGATATGGAGCGACTGCAACACGATGAAAGGAACTGGAAGATCACACAGTCCAATGAAAGATACTCGGACTTGTGGATTGCAACAACAGGGATATCTGTTCCACTAGTCATCGACCTTGCTTTGCGTGGAGGTGATGGAGGCATGTTGTTAAACAGGCTGGACTTGCGTGTTTACAATCGTTCCAGCAAGGCTTCAGTGGACATTAACTTGATAACTTTGATGAAGATGCTCCATGACAAGAATTTTCCAGATTTGCCATTTTCGCCACGTGGTCAAGTGAGTCTTGACGACATAGTGATTCCAGCGAAGGTGTATTTCTTCATCCGTTACCATTGGCTGTTGTCCTCTGGACAGGCACAAAACAAATACAATTTGAACACGGAAATCGTAAGTCCAAGTATTGTGCCAATGACAACACCGGAGGATATGGTTATTGAATCTAAATGCTGAGAGAATGAAGGTAGAATTGAATTGATTGAATAAATCTAGTTTTAAAGTGATGTTTTTAAGTCGTGAACGTGAAGAGTTCAAGGTTAGGCTTGATGGTAAATTTTCCACTCCTAAGGACGTGAGAAAATCAGGATCAGATAGTGTTAAAAACATTTTGGTTACAATAAAACAACATGCACACCAGACAAAAAAGATATTAAAGAGATTGAAGTACCAAACTAAAACATGTTTTTTATACTTACGTTTTCAGCACTGATGCTCATTCCCATTTTCTTCAAGAAGAATGTAACCCGTAGATATGAACAAGTGTCGGTTTGCGTGGTAAATGATGATGATATTGAAATAGAGGTTACTACACCGTCTCAAATACCCGAAAGCATCAAATACTTTATCATCACTTTCAGTGTTGCTGATATTTTGTATAAGATATGTAGATACAGTGTAACGGTTCCTCAGTCTGTAAAGAAGATGAACAGCCTTCGGTGCACTCAAGCTATTGCGATTGACAAACTTGGCAACACCAGTAATGTTACCGATGTACTACAAATATATTCCGGTCCGGTGGCGAACTTCACTGGAAACGATATATCGGTGGTGGAGATATTAAAGCACCACGACATACACGATGTGTACGCTGTGCTCACAATAGCACGGGACACGTCATTGTTCGGTATCTTCAAGGACCCACTGGTTCTGTTTCACACTGTGGAGGACATCATTAGTGTGCAGTACTGAGCTTAGCTCCGATATCGCTTAATGACAACACATCATGACATCTTGCTTGGCTCTGCAGACGTCCCATCAATTTGCACAACACCGACATCTTGGGGCTTGACTGTGTACTGGACTTTGCCTCTGCAGGTTTTCGAACATTTCGTAATGGTATATAGATAGACACTTTTCCTCACCCATGTTACCTTCTTCTTCTCCTTCCTCATGTTCTTACTGAGAAGAACAAGAGCTTTTGCGACATGAAAATTTTCCTTTTGCAGGTAAGAAACGGCGGTCTCAAAGTCGATGTTGATGCCATTCCCTTCGATTCTAGAACGAAAGTTCGTGATCTTATGGATATGCTTAGCGTCAACGTTAGAACTCATTGATGGGGTAGCTCAAGAGCTTGACAGTGTTGGTGCTCGAGAGTAGACACCCTAGGATGTCCGACCACAAGGGAACACCAGGGAACACAAGGGAACACAAAGGAACACATGTGTCGTGTCGGGGGGAGCCTAAATTGATTGTTTTACCATGTACATTTTGCAATCGAGAGCTGCCTGTCTTATATCATACAACATTCCGAGAACTATAAGCATAAAGAGATTGTTTATGTAGGGTTGCACTGCAAATATTTCATCAGCAAATGATTTATGGTGGTCGATAACTATTGGTTGCACGGGTGGGGTGGGGACTTGTCCGGGGTGTGTTTGTGGTGGTGGTTCATCATACTCGTATACTTCTGAATGTCTGCGTTCTTTTCGTTTTTTCTGCGACAATGGAGAGAATGCATCATCTATATTTGTGAACTGTAGTGACATTGATGATATACATTAAGATAAAATTTTTATTCCACAAATACTTTGTTTTAATTCTGATAATCCAATTCTGACATAAAGAGTTCCTTGCCAGCTCCCGTTCGGAGAAGTTATACTCGATAATGTTACTCTTATAGCATTCCACTCTTCGTTCACTGTATTATCAAACACTCTTGCTCCATCTTCTTTATCCTGGATTCCAGGTACTCTCAAACAATTTGCATTCATCCATCCCGTGTGTCCATCTATTTTTACTTGTAATATTGTGTTATCAAAATGACAGTTTTTTTCTGATGACGTTTCCCAGTTCCCAGATGCACCTTGAAGCTGCAAGTTTACGTGTGATTTGTTTTTCACAGTTCCTAAGTCAAATGAGCAAAATTGAAAGAATTTTCCATCAACATACAATGAATTTCCATCCGGGTCAAAACTGTATCCTAATGAATTTTTTGATAAATCGTATGTGTTACTAAAATTTGAAGGGTATAGTTCACTTCCTGACCCTTTGTTTTCCATTATGTTTGAAGTAAGTGTTCTAAAGTTGAAAGATGTGTATTGACTTGACTGAGTTACCACTGTAGTGTTCACATACACAACATATTCAGTGTTTGGATAAAGAGAAGTTAAAACGACAGAACAAGATGTTACATTTAGAGTGTTTATTATGTTGTTATCAGAAGTTAATGCGTATTTTACTGTATAATAAGATGAATTTTGTATTGCATTCCATTGAACAGTAACAAATGTTGAGTCTAAGTCAATTGACACCCTTGGTTTTTGAAGTTTCATGTTAAAAGTAAAATATAAATAAAACATTAATATGAGAGTATTACCATGGTCAACGGTTTCACCCGAAAGATATGACGATCTTTTTTTTGTTGTTAGAGAATTATGGTGTGTTCATGCCTCTTCAATAGAATCATTTAATACATCAAACGATCTAAAAATTAATAACACTGGTGTATACTGCGGTAATGAAAAGATCACTTTTGCAAGAAACAAATACAATATGGTTTTAAAACATTTGAAAGATCTTGATACAACAAAATATTGGACGATTGTTGCATCGTATTCCAATAACAATTCGCATTCAATATATGTGGACGCTTACATCAACATATATGAAGTATCACAAGCAATAAAAAAGGGTACAAGATTCAAAGGTAGAGAAATATTATTTTGCCAAATTGTGTCTAATCCTCAAGAAACAAGGATTGCCAATTATATCATGGATAGATACAGAACTCAAAAACGCAGCAATTTGACTAAATTTGTTGTAGATGCTTTTGAAAATGACTCGCCATATTTTGATAAGAGAGAACCATTACATTTGAAAACACAACTCTACGAATTTCAAAAGACATCTTTGTCCAAAATGATCGAGCTTGAGGCAGGGGTGTCTTTTCAAGAAATATCTAAAAAATATACGTGTCTCTCTACCGAAAAATCAAAAGTTTGGCTATCAAAACAAGATGTACTACACAATACAGAAGATTGTGAGACGTTAACTGTGTGTTTCAAAGGTGGATTTTTGACCGATAATATGGGAATGGGCAAGACACTTACGGCAATAGCTCTTTGTTTGAATTGCCCTATACAACCCTGTGAAATTTCCCTGAGACCTAAAGCGACATTGGTCATATGTCCCTCCCATATAATTTCACATTGGGCGAAAGAGATAGACAAACATACAGATTCAAACTACATTTCGATTACAGTGAAGGATCAAATAGAAAAAGTCACATCAAAGCACATAATGAGTGGATTGTATGATTTTGTTTTAGTTTCGTTCAATATGTTTTGCAATCCCTCTTTCCGAAATCAGATGGATTATTACAGTTGCAATACACCAAAAAAAGGTGAAGCCTTTTTGAAAGATTTTAAAAGACAACCGAAAGAAGAACAAGAAAAACAATTTTTTTTGCCTCACATTTTTGATTGGGGAAGAATAATAATTGATGAATTTCACGAATTAGGTAATTCTTGCTATCCAAACGTGAGTGCGTATGTAGCATCTTTGAATTCAGACAAAACATGGTTCATATCTGGAACACCAACAGTTAACGCATCACTTTTTCAATCTTTTATTCCATACAAGCTATTAGGTGAAGATCAGTGTGGTGATATTGCATTGAACGATTCAATGATCAAAATCATTTTGGAATCAAATGTAAAAAACCAAACATACGAAGAAGTCAAGCTTCCTCCGTTGGAAGAAAGGGTTATCAAAATTGAATTAAGCAGATCTGAAAGAATAATTTATGATGGAATAAGATCCGAAGGAAGAGATCAACAATTGAAAGTATGTTCTTATGCGAGACTAGCAAAATGTTTTGGGGCATCTGAAACTGAAGTATTTACTATTGATGAAATGAAAGATGCGGTAAAAATATTTTTAGAAAAAAAAGTCGAAGACCTCAAAACTCAGCTTGATGCTCAAAATAAAAGAATAGATCAACTTAGTGTTTTAGTTCCTGATATTGAAGCTAGGACCAGAGAATCATTTACTTTGAAACAATTCTTACTTTTGAAAGAAAAATGCGATAAATATCTACAAGATACAATTAAAACAATTGAATATGTCAAAAAAACGGAACAATCTGATTGCGTGGTATGCCTTGAACAAATGAATGAAAAAGATCACGCACCTTGTGTCATAAAGACGTGTGGGCACAAAATATGCTCTGTGTGTCTACCTTTAGCTATGAGATATAATGACAAATGCCCTATATGTCGTACTCCATACAAAATCACCGATATAATCAAAGTGAACGTTAACAAAAATCATAATGATGAAATGTTGAAAAAATATGGAAGCAAATTATACAATCTTTTGCAACTGATAAACAACACACCAAACGTGAAGACATTGATATTTTCTCAATGGGACGAGCTACTAAAAGATGTTGGAAAATGCATATCGCAATATGAATCTAAGAATGTATTGTTTTGCAGAGGTAATATAATGCAAAAGAAGAGTACTACAGAAAAGTTTTCACTTGATAATAGCTACAACTTGCTTCTTTTGAGCACTTTGAATGCGGGAAGTGGATGTGATCTATCGATGGCCAAACGTGTTATACTTTTAGATACGATAGACGGATCTGGTGAATTCATTACAGGAATCGAACGTCAGGCCATTGCCAGGTGTCATAGAATAGGCCAGACTAGTCCGGTCGAAGTAATCAGATACATAGCAAAAGATACAATCGAAGAGGAAATATACGATCGTATCCGCATACCTCAAGGCGAGCCGGGTTTGTGATTGGGTGATTTGATCTCTATGGGTTCCGTGATGCTGGACGACTTATATTCAAACGAGAAGATGCGCTTTTTGTCTTCGAGGCGAACGACGACCACTGGGCCCTTCTCCAAGACGTCATGATGAGTTTTGAGACTCTCATTTACTTTGAGCATCACACGATCGCGTAGTGCGTACATCTTCAAGTCGGGTTGCTTGCTATAATACCTCAGCTCGACCGGACTGACATTGAGGATGCGATTGTCGACTCGGACATTAAGAAGCATGGCGGCGACATTGTCGTCGACATTCGTCGTATTCAACTGACGGATGGTGCCGTCTCCAAGGTGCACCAATGTATTATATCCGTCAAAAACTTTCGTTGCTTCCTCCATGTTCGGAAGGTCTCCCTGCGTTTCCGAGGTAACGGTATCAGGCATGGCAGATTCTGGCACGCTTGTTGGTGGTGAGCTTGTTAATTTCTGACCACAAAGGAACTGTTTGACGAGCCACATGCGTTCCTGTTGCTTGTACGCTAGATTTTTTCGTTGCTTTATCCCAACTTGATACACACGCGTATCAATGCGTAACTGTTACGTAACACATGTGTCTTTAATCTATCCCTTGTGGTCAGAAAGCAAACCCGACTGAGTCCCAGACCTGGCGATCCACGGTCCACCATGGTGGTGTATCCGTACCTAACCGCGCTCCCCCAGCAGCTGATGCCACACGTCCTCGCTAAGAAGAACCTCCACGAACCTCAAGAGAAACACGAGAGCCCTTGGGCTGCTGCCCATGCCGCTCTCAAACGACGCGATAGACTGAAAAGCATCGAAGCCACTCACAACGGCGTGACAGTCAAGCTCACGTTGAAGCCCCCCTCTTACGAGTGTATTGTCGACATCCAGAAAAACATTAAGAAGCTCCGTGCCAGCGTGAAGGCGTACTCGGAGAGTGCTCCGGCTATCTACAAGAAGATGAACGATGTGCTCAAGAGCAACGGGAGCAACTGGAATCACACCTTCCAAGCGATTCAGTGTCCGAGCAAGACCTTCAGTCTTACATACGACGAGAACGTGTCGTACAGTGACCAGCAGCTCACGGCCCGACTGATGGATCTCATTTTCTCCGATCCTGGTACCAAGTTCCTGCCGCCGGTCAATGCCGTGGTCTTCGGGACCAAGAAGTCTGACGACCTCAACCCGTACAGGATTATCTGTGATGGTGATGAGGTCCGGGTCGAAGCCAGGAACGCAGAGGTGGGGCGTGAGGTCGCGGAGGTATCCCAGGAGGCTGCCATCACCGAATTTTTGACCAAGCAAAAGCTTGTCAATGAATACACGCAGTGCATGGTTGATGCCTATGACACCAACATGTACTCTGGAAGGCTCCTAGGAGCCTTCCAGATCTATCCCGTCAAGATCGAGATTGATGGGCGTGTTGTTCAGAAGGGTGACCTCGATCGCAGAATGATGCGAGCCATCATTCTTTGCATTGCCAAGAACATCGGCTACAACCTCAGTAAGATCACACAGTATCATCTTATCTTCAAGGACGACGAGGAGAGCGAGGAGGAGGAGAGCGAGGAGGAGGAGAGCGAGGAGGAGGAGAGCGAGGAATACGAGGAATACCGATGCGGCAAATTCGGACCTGAAGGGGAAACCGACACCGAGGAGGGGCACAATCCCAAGCGCAAGCGTAAGCGTGAGGAGGACGAGGACGACGAAGACGAAGACGAGGATGAGGAACTTTAAATTATGGAAATTGGTCAGTCCATAAACGGTTGTGTTCAAGTGGGGGGTTAGGGAAGGTCGATCTTAACGACTCTCTATTAGCTCAGATGAAAGAGCAGCTGCCTATATATTGACATTTTATTGACTTAAAGGTAATGATGTCTAGTAATTGTAAGTATGTCTAGTAGAAAGTGGAATTGTGTATGTGGTTATTCTTCAAATTATCGACAAGGGCTACATCAACATAGGAAAACGTGTAAGGTTTTGTCGGGTGGAGAGACAGAACAGTTGAAGAACCAAGTGGCACAAATGAAAGAGCAATTGGCAACCAAAGATGAGCAGCTAGCGGCAAAAGATCGTCAACTTGAGGCGAAGGACAAGCTACTCAATGAGCAACGTGAGGATCTCAGGATGTTTGAAAAGTTACTTGCGGAAAGGTTTGCAGAAATCAATGATGAAGTGAAACAGCGCCGCAAGCGCAAAAAAACAACAAAAACAACACGTATTAACAGATCAGAGCCGGAACGACGTAAAATCGCTGAAAGGCAGAATTGGAAGTGTGCAAG